>ERZ836939.909-NODE-909-length-37299-cov-14.703093_pt1 | contig 37299 bp, 29 predicted proteins | sample MGYA00519912_ERZ836939 | MGnify/ENA primary metagenome ERZ836939 (study PRJEB31850, sample SAMEA3708810) | human gut metagenome | biome: human gut; feature: human-associated habitat; material: faeces | place: China | collected 2014 ...
CTTCTTGCCCGGATCGAGGATACGAAGATAAAATGAATATAAGTTATGATGTTGATTGAATGATATACACTCCGGAGAGCCGGCCATTCGGCAATGAGAAATGACGGATATCTTCAAAAATTAAGTTTTGACCCTCGTTCAGGCTAAATAAACAAAAACTATTAATTATTGCTGTATCTCTATTAAAAAACTTTTTGTTATCTGATTTTTATGATTGTGTAAATAAATTTTGTGGTGTAAAAAGAGTAGCATTAAAAGACAAAAAATGCTTTTAATGCTACTCTTTGATACTTATTATTTTTTAGAACTTATAAGCAACTCCCCATGCTAAATTATCACATATTCCGATTCTGAATGAGGTATTGTTATTGTCGTCGAATTGACCAACACCGATGTAACCGATTCCTAAGCTCATGACTATATGCTCTGTCAGTTCATATACTAAATTTGGTTTTATACAAATCGCCCAGTTTGATTCAGTAAATTCAACATCGAATCCCCCTCGAGGAGCGAAATATAATTTTTGAGTTATCGGTAGATAATAGTTTACTCCTGCAGAAATTCCGAAGCGTGTTTTATGGTTATTCCCAAATAAACTTATACCGGTATTGATGGCCCAATGCTCATTTAGAAAGAATTCAGCTTCCGGAGATATGGCAAATTGATGAAATCCGTCAGTTACTTTGTAGGATATTTCACCTCCCAATTCTATATCGCCTTTTTTGTATTGAGCGTTTGCAGAATAAATACCTGTAATTAAAGCTATTGTCAAAAGTATTGTTTTTTTCATTTTGAGAAAGTTTTTGTATAAAATAAACCTCTTTTTTATCACTTGGATAATAAAAGAGGTTTTATGACGTAATGACGTAATTTTTATTGTATGCCTTGAGTCGTTACTTCTTTATTTATTTTCTTTACCAAACCTTGCAATACGCTACCAGGTCCGACTTCGGTAAAATCTGTTGCTCCATCGGCAATCATATTGATCACTGTTTGCGTCCAGCGTACAGGTGCTGTTAATTGTGCAATCAGATTTTCTTTTATTGTTTCAGGATTAGTTTCTGCTTTTGCATTCACATTTTGATAGACTGGACATTTGGGTGCAAAGAATTGTGTTTTATGGATGGCTTCAGCTAATTCTGCACGAGCAGGTTCCATAATAGGAGAGTGAAAAGCACCTCCGACTTTCAATTTTAAAGCACGTTTTGCTCCAGCAGCAAGCATTTTCTCGCATGCAGCATCGATACCGGCTTCATCACCTGAGATAACAATTTGTCCTGGGCAATTATAATTAGCCGGAACAACGACTCCTTCTGTTACGGAGGCACATATTTCTTCTACTTTTTCGTCTGGCAATGCTAGTACTGCAGCCATGGTAGAAGGCGTTTTTTCACATGCTTTTTGCATAGCCTGAGCACGAGCGGAAACGAGCCGTACTCCGTCTTCGAAAGATAAAGCTCCGGCAGATACTAAAGCTGAAAATTCTCCAAGAGAATGTCCTGCCACCATATCGGGACAGAATTTGTTACCCATCGTTTTTGCAAGAATTACCGAGTGTAAAAAAATTGCAGGCTGTGTAACTTTGGTTTGACGAAGATCTTCGTCAGTTCCGTTAAACATCAAGTCGGTAATTCTGAATCCTAAAATTTCATTAGCTTTTTCAAACAAGGCTTTAGCTTCGGAGTTAGTTTCATATAGCTCTTTACCCATTCCTACGAATTGGGCGCCTTGTCCAGGAAATACAAATGCTTTCATTTCTATTTTTTATTTTCTGATAGTTATTAATCTAAAAAACAGATGCAAAGGTAATCATTTTTTAATCCTATTCTGTTATATAATAAATATATTTCATACTTTTGTCTTTGGCTGAAATTAAAAATGATATAAATATGAATACGCTTTTATTTTTAAATTTGGGTGCAGGAGAGATTGTTCTTATTGCTTTAGTCGTTTTATTATTATTTGGTGGTAAGAAAATACCGGAATTGATGAAAGGTTTGGGAAAAGGTGTCCGAAATTTTAAAGATGGCCTGAAAGATGTTGAAGATCAGATCAATTCAGATGCAGACTCTAATTCTGATAAAAAATAGGTATGTGAGGATTTTCCTTTTTTGAGAGCAGGCATATAGTTGATATTTTACTCACTTTCTTTTTGTATCCGTTTTATTTTTGCTTATCTGATTTGTAATTTGCTTTTTTAGTTATTTATGGAAGAAATGAGCTTTTGGGATCATTTAGAGGCATTGCGCGGCGTTATATTTCGATCGCTCGGAGCAGTCGTTGTATTGGCCGTTGTTTTTTTTGTTTTTATGACCGATATTTTTGATTCTATTATTTTGGCTCCTTGTTTTTCTGACTTTGTTTTGTATCGTTCTATATGTAATCTGAGTACATATCTTTCTTCTATAAGCGAATATCTGTCGGTATTACCTGATTTTTGCGGTGATGATTTTCATGTAAATTTAATCAATATACAGTTGGCTTCGCAGTTTTTTATCCATATGAGTACTTCATTTTGGCTTGCGATTGTATTTGCCTTTCCGTATATTATATATCAGTTGTGGAGTTTTGTCAGTCCGGGGCTTTATGAACGAGAAAAAAAGAATGCAAGGTTTGCTTTTATTATAGGCAATTTGATGTTCTTTATCGGTGTTGCAGTCGGATATTTGCTTGTCTTTCCGTTGACATTGCGTTTTTTAGCGGGTTATCAGGTTAGTGATATAGTCCCCAATCAAATTTCTCTCGACTCTTATATGAATAATTTTCTGATGATGATTTTTATTATGGGGATTGTTTTTGAGTTGCCGTTATTATGCTGGATGCTTTCGGGAATAGGATTACTGACGCGATCGTTTTTTTCGAAATACCGTCGCTATGCAGTTGTCGGTCTATTGGTGCTTGCTGCTGTTATTACCCCTTCGGGAGATCCATTTACATTAATGGTTGTGTTCCTTCCTATTTATATGTTGTATGAGATCAGTGCTTTCTTTGTGAAAAAGGATGTTTCTCAAATGGACGAAACTGCAATTTCGGATGAAATCGAATCGGACGATTGGTCTAAATAACGGTAAATGTGTCCTATTCTTATTAAGATAGATCTAAAATGTATGAATGTTGAATTCGTTATTTTAATTCTTGATATATTTGTGTCTTTAAATGATATGGATTAAAAGTGAGTTATGAAAAAAGTATTTTTATTGATCGGAATATATTTCATTTTCGCCGGGTGGATTTGTAATGCTCAAAAGGTCGAGATGATTCCTTTTGGAGATATGGATCATTGGACAACGAGAGTACTTAAAGAATCTGCGTTATTAGGTGGACATACTCGTTATATTTATGAAATAGCTCCGACAATGACGATTGAAGGGAATAAGCCTTATCGGCGTCACGCACAATCTCCTTGGGCTACATCGAGTGTTATGGCTAGTCCTGCCGGAATTGTCAAAACCAGTACGAGCGTGTTTCCTGAAAAGCGAGGAAACGGGTATTGTGCTCGTCTTGAAATACGAAAAGAGACTTGTAAAGTAATCGGATTGGTAAATATCGTGGTCGTGGCTCCCGGTTCTATTTTCTTAGGAGGAATGGATGAACCTATAAAAAATACGAGCAATCCTCAAAGTAAACTTGATCAGGGGATTCCTTTTACAAAGAAACCTAAGGCTTTACAATTTGACTATAAACTGCATATGGAGCCTCAGATGGTAAAAGCTACGGGATTTGGTAAGGCCGTGAATGTCCCAGGACGAGATAAGGCTGAAGTTTGCCTTTATCTATTGCATCAGTGGGAAGATGAAGATGGAAATATTTATGCTCGTCGTGTAGGTACAGCTTATCGAAAATTATCAGGTAATACACAGGATTGGGTAAATAGTTATCAGATTCCGGTATGGTATGGAGATATTACTAAGAGAAGCGACTATCAGAGTTATATGGGGTTGGTACCTTCGGATGATCCCCGTTATACTCGGAATAGTAAAGGGAAGATTGTTCCTATTCAAGAATTGGGCTGGGGAAAGGCTGATGAAGAGGTCACACATGTCATGCTGCGTTTCTCTGCAAATGATCAAGGGGCATATATCGGTTCGGTAGGGAGTAAATTTTGGGTTGATAATGTAGCATTTGTTTATTAAATCGGTAATACGGATAGCCCGGTAAAGTCTATCGGGCTATCTCATATTTTGACTTCATATTTTTTATTTTTTCTTTTCGAATTAGTCTGAGAGTACGGTTTATTTTTTTTCTATTGATGGCGACGTAAGAATAATGATCCTTTATATCGATCATGCCTATATCTTCTTTATATAATTCTCCTTTCTGTATTAAGAAACCGACAATGTCGACTTTATTTAATTTTTCTTTTTTTCCTTTTCCGATATAAAGGGTATTCATGGGAGGTAATTCCAATCGGTCTATATTAACGGATAGATTAAATCTTTCCGGTTGTTTTTTCTGAATATATTCGGGGATATTCTCAGCGGAGTTTATTAGTAAGTAAGCATTTCCTTCGGCAAACATACGGGCAGTTCTACCATTTCGGTGTATGAACGTTTCTTCGTTAATCGGTAGATGATAATGTATGATATGCTTTATTTCCGGAATATCCAGTCCTCGCGAAGCCAGATCTGTCGATATGAATATGTTTGAACTGCCGTTTTTGAATCGACATAGGGCTTTTTCTCTTCGGGTTTGTTCCATTCCGCCGTGAAAAACTTCGTTAAAGATATGTTGCTCTGATAAAAAACTACCGATCCTTTCGGTACTTTCCCTGTGATTGCAGAATATAAGTACTGGACCGGGAGACAAGTATCGAAGTAACGTTTCGAGACTTTTTAATTTATCTGGTTCGGGAGATATGACCGAATACAGGCTTAATCTTTTATCAGACTCTTTTTTCTCGAAATATATTTTTTCAGGAGTTTTTAATCCTGTAAACTTAGGAATTTCCCCTTCTGTTGCGGATGTGAGGATGCGTTTACAAATACCGGAGATGTGTTTGATAATTGCTTCCATCTGTTCTTGAAATCCTAATTCAAGACATTTATCGAATTCGTCTAAGATAAGTACTTTTACCGAACTCACGTTTATTCTGCCGTGATCGATATGATCTAAGATTCTTCCCGGAGTACCTATAAGTATAGCCGGATTTTGTTGTAGTGATTTTATTTCAGATTTTATCGGTTGTCCACCATAACAGCAATTTATTTTATATCCGGATGAAATGGAATGGCTTATCGAATTTATTTGCATTGCTAATTCCCGTGAGGGGACAAGGATTAACGCTTGTATTTCTTTACATAGCGGATCTAATCCTTGTAAAACGGGTAGAAGAAAAGCTATTGTTTTGCCTGATCCGGTAGGTGAAATAAGAATAATATCTTTTTCTTTTTCACTATATCTTAGAGTTGCCAATTGCATTTCGTTGAGAGTCGTTATTCCCAACTTGCTATTTAAGCGCTCGAATAATATATTTTTTGAAGCCATGCTGTAAAGATAGATAAATTATACCGGTTCGGATTGAAAAAATGTTGTGATTGAATTAAAAAAACTGTTTAAATTTCCCGATAAAGGTTTTATATATACGGACTTATAAATACTCTTGTTCGTGAAAGGTTGTATTTCTTCCTCGATTTGTTGAAAAACATATTTTTATGAACCTTTTGGATAAGGTATGTAAAGTTTTTGTTTTTCCGTATCGGGAGTATAGTATTATTGAAAGTAATATCTGTGTGTCGAAGATTTTGAGATTTCGATTTTTATGGAAAATTTCCCAACAGTGATTTATGTTCTATAGATTATGAGAACAAAGACGTTTGGAGTAGAATAGTTATCAAATGAGGTTTGGAGAAGATATTCGGTTTATTTGTTATTATTGGTTTTGGTAAAGTTAATAAAAAAGAGATCGTTTTTTCTTTTCCGTGTCTGTTATTGGTATTGATCCAATTAATAATTGGTGATTTTTTTTATTTTAGTTACAGAATAAACCCCTTCGTAGTCAGCGGCAAAACCTTCATCAGTTTTACCCATATCTATTACGTCTAATTCTACATATACCGGAGTCCCGTTTTTAGTGCCTTTTGTTATTTCGTCGTATTTTTGCATGAGTTCTTCTGTTTGGTCGATAATCCAATAAGAGCAAGAATCTCCTTCTGCCGTAAAGGAGCGTACTTCATGCCCAATAATTAATCGTCCTTTTACAGGAAACGGTTTTTTAGCCGGAGTAATTATTGAAGCCGGAATGATTTTTTCAGTATCTGCTTCTTCTGTTTTGGTATATCTTAAAATAAGTTTTCCTTTTTTGAGAATCAGACTATCTTGGGTTAGTTTCTCGATAGTTAAAGTATCGGTAAAAGATAATGTCTGATGGTTACCGATACTCTTTCCGGAAAGAATTAATAGGTTATTCTTATGTTCCCATTTCTCATATAGTAAAGATTTCATATTGATAGAAGAAGCACTCCCGTTTGCTCTAAGAGTAAATCCCTGTTTTATGTCAGGCATTCCGGGAACAGGTTCTACCCAAGATCCTTCGATATTAGTATTATTACACGCTGTTAAAATAATTGTACTTAAAACAATCATGAAATTTAAAAGATGTTTCATCGTTTTTTAGCTTTAGTAGAATTTTATCTTTTGTAAAGATAAGTACAATATTTTATATTGTCAATGAATAGATAGAGAGATATCAGACGAAAATAAAAAAAGCAATGAAAATTTTTTCATTGCTTTTCGTAGCGAGACCGGGGCATGATCCCGGGACCTCATGATTATGAATCATGCGCTCTAACCAACTGAGCTATCTCGCCATCTTTTTCTGATTGCGGTGCAAAGATAAGATGTTTTTTTTGAATTCGCAATAGTTTTTCTTTATTTTCAAGTTTCTATTTTTGGAGTTTTATGCAAGTGTCTAATAATAAGTATAATAATGAAAGTTTAAGAAAGAGCGGATAGGGAAGTCTTTAGGAATAAGTAGCTGGATGTTTATGAAAAGAGGGAAATCGGGAGTTTATATGGAAAGGATCTGTTTGCCATTGGGATTTCTAACACAGTTATTCTTGTTAAATAAATAGAAAAACTGTTCTCTGTTGAAATCGGATTGTTCTTTTAAATTGTTTTGTTGATATTGCAGGGAGCTTATTTGATGGGAGAGTCTGTTTTGAAAATTCCTTTTGAAGGTGTTTATCTATTTTTACGAGGAGGATAGCGGGCTATCTGACGAATGAAAAAGGAAAAACAGCTTGATTGAAAACTTAGAAAATATTTGATAAGATTACTTTATCGGAAAATTTCAACAGGTTCTTAATTAAAATTATATCTTTGTAAACATAATAATCGATAAAAAAGATTGAGCAATGAAGAATCTTATTAAAATGTTTTTTGTGATAGTATGTTTTTGTATGGTATCACAAGCTCAAGCCCAATTGAATTGGGGATTGAAAATTGGAGCGAATCTTTCAGATGCAAGCTTTAAGGGGTTAAAAGACGTGAAAGTCGATAATCTTTCAGGTTTCTTTGTCGGGCCGATGGTTGAATTTAAATTTCCCGTTTTTGGTTTGGGAGTAGATGGCTCTTTGCTTTATTCTCAAACTAAAATGAAATTTATCAATGAAACAACAAATATCGGAGTTACCAATAAACAACATGAGTTGGATATTCCGGTAAATTTGAAATGGTCGCATAGTTTGCTTAAACTTATCGGGATTTATCTCGCTGCAGGTCCGGATTTTTCATTTAATTTGAAAAGCGATAATATTGGTTCTGATTTGGCCGATATCGCAGTGAGTACGGTTCAGGGAGATAAAACCAGTATTAAGAGAAAAGCTGCAAATGTCGGTTTGAATTTCGGAGCAGGTATTATTCTTGTGAAACATTTACAAGTAGGGTTTAATTATAATCTTCCTTTGACAAGTTCTGCTCGTGAAGACATAAAAGACGGAAATGTGGCGAATGCGATAGGAACTCTTTTTGATGGAGACACATTTGACACGAAAAATAAGAAATGGCAGATTTCCGTTGCATATTTATTCTGAGAATTGCAGTTTTGTGTGAATTAAATAATTAAAAAAGTGTGCTACCAAAAGTTTATATTCGGTTTTGGTAGCACGCTTTTTTATATACAGAATTTTATCTTTCTTTGTGAGCTGTGGGTTATGGCCAGGATTTAAGAGAATATTCTTTTTTTATAGAAAATATCTGGTATGATGTAGAAATCTGTCTGCATTTTCCGATGCAGAGAATATTGTCAGGTCATTTTTGCGTTTTTTTCAATCTATTTTCCCGATTTCATCCGTCAGGTAGCCCGCTATCCTTTTCGTAAAGGCAGAAAAACATTCTCGAAAGAAACTTGCGAATATGCTTCGAGCGACAGATTCTAAAAGAAAAAGATTTTAATTAATAAAAAACAGGAAAGTAATTTTATTTTACCTTCCTGTTTTTTCATTTTAAGAAATACAATAAACTGTTTTGAAATGATGATTTTTTAATTTAGGATCAGAGTTTAAATTGCTCTCTTAATATATCGAGATAAGTCATTCCATAACCATTTCCGTATTCCGGATCGGTAGGTTCTATTGCTGAATAGTACGCCCAATCATTGAAAGATTCGAGGAATACGATTCGTGTACCGCCCAAATGTCTTTTTGCAACGTTGCACATCGTTCGGAAGGTGTCGGGATTTTTATCCACTATCGGTTGGTTATATTGGTTACCCATATTTATGTAAGCATTACGGGACGGGCTGATCGTCGGTATAAAATCGATCTGGAAATGTGATGCAGCAAACTCTTGGTTATATTTCCAATTCTGATCGATCATTTGAGGATACATGTAAGCACGGTTAAAGTTTCCCTGGTCATACATGCTCTTTGTGGTAATCGCATCGACTTTGCCGGCACAATGGAAAACTTCGAAACGTCCGGTAGGCGCCCAAGCATCTTGCTGTGCTACGATAAATATTTCTTTTCCGCAAGCTTCACGAACTGCTGTACGCAATTTATCATAAAGAGCTTTCGAATCTTTCGTATAAATTTTATGCGGATTAAAGATGACTACCAGAGGTCTTCCGTTTATATGATAATAATTGTCATCTCCAAAATAATTTACGGCTATTTGTTCAAAAGCTTTACACATAATGTCTGTCCGTGACATTTTTTCTCCCGTATTGATTGTTTCATCCGGCATATCTTCGATCAGTTTGCTATTACTCAATCCATTAGTAATATTATTGGGGTTGATGGAAATTGCATATCTCAACCTTCCGTTTTCATGCTGTAATTGTACCGGATTTCCGGTGATTGTCTCTCCTGTATCGTCATCGGTATATTCTGCGCCTTTTTTACCTCCGAGAACATCGGTCATTGTCACATTTCCACTATTCAGAAATGTTTTAAGATCGATTTGTATAGCCGGCAATATAAAGAAGTCGATTCTACCTTGTATTGCCCAATCTACTTGTTGTTGGTATAACTCTACCGATTCGGGATTTTTGACATCGAAATTCATTTGTTCTGTCAATATCGGTCTCACGTTTGCACCGAGTTGTCCTTTCGATTGATCCCAAGGTTGAGCTAAACGGGCTAATTTACCGTCATCCAAATTTCCTCTTTGATAATAAAATGCTCCTACCGGGCAATCTGCCGTTAGTTCGACATTCGGGATCTCATAGTTCAGGAAATGATCTTCGACCGAAGGTCCTCGGTCTTTGTCACAACCGGATAATCCGGCTATTAACCCTAATCCCATTACCAATTTTAAAGTATGATTTATGTAAGTTCTCATAACAAAGTCTATTATTTAGGTTCGTAAGTACTGATAACTGTCGCTTTGTAACCGATATATTTGCGCAATAATTTGCTGCTGGTTACATCCGGGTATATTTTTTGGACGTTTTTGATAAATTCTTCTTCTGTATTGCCGTACCATTTTTGTAAATGCCGGCTGCTGTAAGCGATGGTCCGGTTCATATAGTTAGCATCAGCATTTTCCAATAAAGGATTAACTAAAGACATTTTCAAATGAGTTTGAAGGTTGTCTCCTTTGCGTATGTTGTTTATCGGATACGGACTTTGTGCCAACAAGTCAGAAACGGCATTCCAGTAGGCGGCAGTGTTATTTGTTATTTCAGACAAAGGATATACGTATCTCTCGGGGATAAAGTCGTATGTTCCGTTACTTCCTTCTGTTGTGCTGTTACAGAAAAACGGAGGAAATTTCAATACTCGGGTACGACGTTCGAGACACCATGCCGAATATCCGTTGAAGTAGTCGGCTATATAACGTTGTTTGATAATTTGTTCCAAGTGATTATCAAAATCTCCTTCTCCGTTAATATCTGCATGATAGAGACAGCGGAAGTCGGTCAATCCTTTTCCGTTCGTGTTCCATTTGATACCGTTTTGTTCTTTATATTCTTTTACCGTACTTGTTAATCCGTATTGAGCAAAAGAGGCTTCTATTCCTTCGTAATAATAACCTTCTGCCGATTTAGATCCTATTCCGTACCGTAAAGCAGCTTCGGCTTTTAGGAAACAGGCATCTGCCCAGTTCATGATGATATGTTTCGCATCCGGTTTGATGAAGTCATAGTTGATCAAAGACCATTGAGTTGCCAATATACCGGTATAAGGCGATTCATATTTGGTAGTACCGTTCGGAGAGTTCGGGTCGATAGCAACCTCCCAGCCGCGAGGTAAAATTCCGCTACGTTCAGGACTCGGCAGGTGTGGAATACGATAAGTTACAGCGATGGAATCCCTAAATCCCGGTTCGTATGGGTTGGGACGGGTTATTGTATCGTTTACTGTGTATTGATTCAGTGTTTCTGTCGGGTCTACGAACGCTTCTAACCGAGGATCGTTATATGATCTCAAATAAATGAAAAAATATTCGTTTATACGAGGGTAGTCTCCTTCACGGAATCCTTCTGTCGGAATTTTTTTCAAAAAACGGTTGTAGTAGTAAGATACGTCATTCGAAACGTCACTACCCCATGCCGGAGCAACCATATCGTCTAAAGAAGCAATAATCCAGTCTTCATGTTCCATACATTCCCGGGCGTGTTGTTCTGCCAGATCGGGTGCAATATTGGTTGCACGCATAGCGACTTCCAGACGAAGAGTATTGGCAAATTTGCGCCATTTGATGATGTCGCTGGTTGTTCCGCTTGTACCTCTGAATACAGGATCTTTTTTCAATACGTCGGTCGTGCTGGCGTCAGGGTTAAAGCTTTCGGATGCTTTTTTCAGCATATCCAGGATTTGCCGGTACATTTCTTCTTCTGTATCGTGTTTTACGAGGAATTTATTCGGATCGAAAATCATGGCGTCAGACAAGGGCATGCCTCCATACATAGATACGACGATCGAGTAAATATAAGCTTTCCATGTCCTGACGATAGCTACTCGGTTTTCATAGCCCGGAACACCGTCATATTGACGTTCGCTCAATTCAAGATCACGGATGATTTCGACATAAAATTTTTTGTAAAAAGAATCCGATGTACTTTCATTCATATCGACAGAGCCTCCGAAATGTCCGGAATAGCGTGCCCACCAGCACATTTGGTTATAATTGAGCTCTGCCATGGCATTGATTGTCTTATATACCGATCCCGGAAAAATACTTTCCATATTTGCTTCGTATATTTTGTTGGGATTGATATTTATATCTTCGAAGTTATCGGTGCAGGAAACCGCAGTGCCCAATGCGATGGCTGTACAGATAGATATTATTGTTTTTTTCATAAATGTGTTTGTTTAGAATGATACTTTCAGGTCAAAACCATAATTTGCCGAAGGCAGGGCAAAACCCATTTCAAGGCCTTGTCCGTTGCTTGTCGTACTTGTAGCTTCCGGATCGAGTCCTCTCGGCGTATTTTGAAGTATGATTGCCAGGTTACGTCCGACTGCAGCTATACGTGCCGATTTGAACGGGGTTTTTCTCAAGAATTTTTTCGGCAGATTATATCCGATACTTACTTCACGCAATTTGATGTAAGAAGCGTCATATACATATCTGCTTAGTTGTCTGGAAGATTCTCCTTGCCAGTAGTTTTGCGGTTCATAGGCTATATTGCAAGGTTGACCGGCCCAGAATGCTACACTTTCGTTGTACACCCGATTAGGAGCATATACGCCTTTGGGACGTGATGCATCTATATACGGGACATAGTTGGCTGCATAGTCGGTATTGGCCTTGTTTGTGTATTGCGGTTGCAAAAAGCCCCGGCGTTCTTCTGTATTTTCTCCGACAATCAGATTACTGTAAAGATATTCTTCACGACCGTCCAAAGATTGTACCGTGAGTCCGTTACGAGATCCTTCATATCCCGAATAAGACCAAACTTTACCACCTTTTTTGAAGTCGAAGTGGAATCCGAAGTCTAAATCTCTCCATCTGAATTTATTACTCCATCCTCCGATCCAGTCGGGAGATACCGAGCCGAAATAGTGATCGACCTCTTGAGCATAACGGCCTTCTGCATTTACAAGGAACTGGCCTTGCTCATTTCTCACCGGATCGGTACCATACATTTGTCCGTAAGGTTTACCGACTTCGGCATATACTTGTACACCGTTCAGTCCGTTCCATGAGGTCAACATATAACGGCTTACTCCATCGATGAGCGATACGACTTCCGAATTATTTTTCGACCAGTTGAGAGAGGTTGTCCATTCGAAATCTTTTGTTCTTACCGGTGTTCCGGTCACTGTGAGTTCTGTTCCCCAGTTTCGTATTTCTCCGGCATTGAACATCAGCTGGTTGGCTCCACGAGCTGCAGTGACATCTGCCCGTACAATTTGGTCGAAAGTAGATTTATCATAATAAGTAACATCTATATTCAAACGATTTTTGAAGAAACGGAGGTCAGCCCCGACTTCCCATGAACGAGTCGTTTCCGGCTTTATATTCGGATTTTTTTCCAGATTATCGCGTTCGAACCAAGACATGTCCAGATAAGAACCTTTATAGCTGTAACTGCTATATAACATGTCAAATCCGGTATCATTACCTACTTTTGCAATAGAACCTCGGATTTTACCGAATGATAACACTTTGTTGATAGCTGTGTTTTTTAGTAATTCGCTGAATACGAAACTGATACTTCCGGAGGGATAAAAATAAGACCAATTGCCGCGACCTAAAGCGGAGGACCAGTCGTTGCGTCCGGTTACGTCCAAATAGATAAAGTCTCCATATCCGAAGCTGGCAGTAGCGAATACCGATTCTTTTGTTTTTTTGTTATATCCTGTAGTTGCTTTTATTTGAGCGGCATTGTTTTCGAGGCTCTTTACGTCAGGTTGCATCAATGCATTTACACGGTCTTGAATTTTTTTGCTTTGTTGCGTACGCACCGAACCTCCGAAATTGGCATTGATGCTGAACTTTTTAATTCGTTTGTTATACATCAACAAGGCTTCGTAGTTATTGTTATATGAATTTTCCTGAAATTCGTCGTATTGTCCGTCGACATCGAACGGAGAGTTGTAGTTGGAGAATGTCCATCCCGATCCGGTCTGTATATCCGTTGCTCCCCGTAATCTGAGTCTTAATCCTTTGTAAAGATCGAAATTCAATGTAATATCACCGAAGAACCATTGTTTGGTATCTGCATTCGAGGTTTCGTGCATAGACCAATACGGATTTTGGAATCCTCTGAAAGAGTGAGGTGTACCGTCCGGATTTTTATAATCGGATAATTCTTCGTACGATGCGTCACGAGGAACTTGGGTCAGCATGTAGATCGGGTTTCGGTTTGAATTATTACGGAATGCGCGGTTATCTACATTGTCTATCGTATAACGGGTATTGACATCGATACTTAACCATTTTTTTAGTTTCATCGTAGTGCGTAGGTTGAAAGCGTGTCTGTCTCGTTCGTTAAATCCTTCCAATATATCGTTCCCGTGGGTATTGGTATAAGAAAAACGGATAGATGCAATTTCTGCAACTTTATCGATCGATACGCTATTGGTCATCATATAACCGGTTTGATAGAGTCCGCTGATATTATTGTCTCCGGGGACATATTTTTTTACTTGTCCGTTGCGTCCGATTACATCAAATCCCAGCATCGGCATACCGAAACACAATTGCGAATAATCGGTCGTAAGGTTTGCCATTCCGTAGGGTAATGAAGGATCATACCAGCTTTTATCGTATGTGTTGATTCCTGTATGTAGTTGTCCGGCGTTACCGCTTCCGTAAACATTCTGGTACATCGGGTATTGGTATAATGTGTTGAACATCATGTTAAATCCATACGAAACACCGAGTCCTGCTTTGCGAGAAGCTTTTTTTGTCGTGATCAGAATAACTCCGTTTGCACCGTCCGATCCGTATAAGGCGGCTGCGTTAGCACCTTTCAATACTTCGATGCTTTCGATATCATCAGGATTGATGTTGTTTGCGGCGTTACCGTAATCCATGTCGTCGACTTCACCCATTTCGTTCATAATGGGAATACCGTCTATGACATATAACGGCTGATTGTTTCCGGTAAGAGAGTTATTTCCACGAATGACGACACGTGTTGAAGATGTCGGTCCGCCGGCCGAAATAAATTGCACGCCAGATACTTTTCCGGACAGCATGTTCAGCAAGTTTGCATCCCGGACTTCTGTTGTCGTACCGATGTCGATAGATTGGCGGGCATATCCTAAAGATTTAGCATCCCGGCTTATTCCTAAAGCGGTGACAACGACTTCATCCAATTTTTTCGTGTCTTCGGCAAGTGTTACTTTAATCTCCTTTTTATTTTTGTCTATACGGACATTTTGTGCTTTATATCCGATAAAAGAAACTCGTATCAAAGAATTTTCTTTGACCTGAATACTGAATTTTCCTTCTATATTGGTAACGGTGCTTGCTGTACCTCCGACTACGGATATATTGGCGCCTATGATCACGTCACCGTTTTCATCGACAACCGTACCATTGACCTTTATCGTTGAATTTTGTGCAAAAGTTGTTCCGAACGATAAAAATGCGATCAACAGAAACAGTGCGAATCTGAGAACCGGATGGTGATATGCACCGGTACTTTCTGTTTTTCTGTTTTTTAAATGTTTCATGGTTTGTTATAAATGTGTGAATATTATTTTAGCTGAAATCTCTCATATAAACCGTTATCGGATCATGATTTTCTGGGAATATGTTTTTCCGCCTGATACTACACGGATAATGTAAATATCCGGGTTCAGATTGTTTACATAAATTTCTTCCCGAGTATTTTGTCCTGCCAATTTCTCCGATGCGATCAATTTTCCGGACAAGTTATAAATCTCGGCTTTTTCGATTGTTTGTGTAGATTCTACGACCAAACCGTTGTTTGTGTAGTAAGCTTTTACCGTTGCATCTTCTTGGTCTGATTCTATTTCTGTTTTTTCTACAGCCAAAGCATATATGTCATAGTCGAGTTCTTCTTCGGTAGCTTCGCAAGAGCCTGCATAACATTTACCATTGGCAAAAGGCCGGATCTTTCCGACTTGGTCGGTATTGATATTCAGGGCTTGTAAGTATTGGGCATTACCGTAGTTCATTGCTTTATCCGATATTTTCGAATCCAAAGGTATGGCAAAGCATTCTTCAGCATAGTAATCGAAATAGGAGGAAAGACCGGATAGAGAACCGCTGTTAGCAAAATAGTCGAAATAGTTGTTTTTGGTAAAGTCTGTTCCTTCAGCAGTTCTTTTTTGCATGTTGTCGTAACTGTCATGCCCTATAAATGAGTTTTGTATGTCCAGTTCGGATTGTTCTATATTCGGGTATTGAACCATAAAGTCCGAATTTACCATATTGGTAACATCGCCCGATTTGTTGTTTTCTATGATACAATTGTAGAAACGTTTCGTCAGTTTTTTGCAGTCGTTCATGATATAAACAGCACCGCCGTTACCTTCATTTCCGGTGGTGGTATTATAGGTCATCGTACAGTTTACCACATCGAATGTAGAGTTTTCCATACCTTTACCTAAGTAAAACACGCCTCCTTTTTGTTTACAATAGTTTCCGTACATGGTACAATTTACAAAGAGTATCTCATCGGTCGTATTGGCTCTGTCGTTTTCAAAAAACAGTACGCCTCCGTTATCTCCATTGGCTTTGTTAAGATTGAAAGTAGTATTTTCGAATACCATTTTTAGGTTCTTTTTGTCGGTACGATGCTTCATATATATAGCACCGCCACGATTCGAAACATAATTAGAAACGACTTTAACATCTCTAAAATATACATCTACGGCTTCTTGCGGTTCAGTCCCGAAGAATGCTCCTTCCGATCCGCTTACATCACTGCAATCGTTGCTTACAAACGAGGTGTTATACACCCTTAATTTACCTCCTTGAGAAGCGATGCATCCCCCGTCTTTGTTGCTGTTACCCATAAACAGACAATTGCGAACGGTAACTTCGTATTTTCCCAAATCGGTAGCTGTCATAAAAATAGCTCCTCCGAATTTGTGGGAATCATCATAAACTTTACCGTAGTTTTGATTATTCTGGAAAGAAACATTGTCAAATTCCACATTAGCATTCCGAATGAAACAGCCGGCTCCTTTATCGGATGTAGGATTTCCTTCTTTAATAGTCAAATTTCGGATGGTTACTTTTTTATTCAGCCCGTCCAGTCGCAGGCATGTTGTCGTCTTATTTCCTGTGAAACCTGTTTTAGTTCGGGTTTGGTTCGGGTCTCCGCTAATCGTTAATCCTTTATCCAGAACTTTGACACCTTGGTTGTTCTTATTATAAGCATCGCTGTTATAAATTTTATCAGCTGGCTCTTGACTTATGTTAATAATTCCTAAAAGGATGATTTCATCGCCTTCCCCCGCTGCATCTACAGCTTTGGACAGAGTTTTAAATGCTTTCCCGGATGATGATCCGTCTGCAGAATCATCTCCTTCCGGAGATACGAAAAGTTGCTTCGCTGAAAGAGGTAATAAAATGAAGCAACTCAAAATTACGCTGATCGCAATTTTACAAATTGTACTTTTCATGTCATAATTATTATTGGTTAAGAAATGATTAAGAAACACTTGCAAAAGTATTTTTGCACGCTAATCAATATGCGTTATTGAGGATTATTTATTGCTTAATATTCGATACGTGCACTTAATTTTTGTGTTAAATCATGACTAAAACGAGGTAAAATAGGCTTATATTAATTCTGATTTAAAGAGTTGTATTATAATGGATTTGTTTCTTGAATGGCATTCCGTATTATTTGTTTATTAATTTTTTTTATGTGAAATCACGCATTTATTCTTTCTTCTAAAGTGTTATCTTTGAATATAAACTTTTTAGTATGAGATTGACCTATATTTACCATAGCGGTTTTGCAATAGAAGGGGAGAATTTTACGATAATAATCGACTATTATCGGGATTCTGACGGTGAAAATGACGGTCTAGTTCATAAGTCTTTGCTGCATCGAGCAGGGAGATTATATGTTTTATCTACACATTCTCATTCAGATCATTTTAATCCGGAGATTCTGGAGTGGAAACAGCAACATCCGGATATTCAATATATATTTTCTCGGGATATATTGGAAAATCAATATGCTCGGTTTGATGATGCAGTCTATCTTTCTCCGTCTGAATTGTATCACGATAATGAGCTTTGTATTCAAGCTTTCGGTTCTACCGATGTAGGGTGTTCTTTTTTGATAGAGGTAGCGGGAAAACTTATTTTTCATGCAGGAGATTTAAATAATTGGCATTGGAAAGAAGAATCGACGATGGAGGAATCAGCAGAATATGAAGCTGCTTATCTGCATGAATTGGAGATATTGGCGAGAGTTACGAATCGTTTCGATTTAGTGATGTTTCCGATAGACCCTCGTTTAGGGCGGGAATATATGCTCGGGGCAGAACAATTTGTTTGTCGTTTTGCTGTCGGTTGTTTTGCTCCGATGCACTTCCATGACCAGTATGAAAAAGCTGCGGCATTTCGCTCGTTTGCTGAGAAAAACGGCTCTTTATTTATCGGATGGTCTTTCCCCGGTGAAACAGTAGAATTGCCTGATTATTGAGTTTTTTATTGGAAAATCTAAATAGATTCTTAATTTTATTGAACTAATCTGATTACAATCAAATGATTTTATAATAAAATAAATACAAGAAGATTATGGAAATAAAGGGACATTTTGATCATTTTAATATAAATGTGGTCGATCTCGAGAGAAGCATCGCTTTTTATAATAAAGCTCTGGGTTTAAGAGAAATCCGTCGTAAAGAGGCCGAAGACGGTTCTTTCATCTTAGTTTATTTGGGAGATGGATTTTCTTCGTTTTTACTTGAACTTACTTGGCTAAGAGATCGTACAGAAGCTTATGAACTGGGGGATAATGAGAGTCATTTGTGTATTCGGGTAGAGGGGGATTACGATGAAGCCCGTCGTTTTCATAAGGAAATGGGATGTATATGTTATGAAAATACGGATATGGGACTCTATTTTATCCACGATCCGGATGATTATTGGATTGAAATCTTACCGGTGCAATAATACGATAGTTATAGTTATATTGTGCTTTTTCTGATAAATAGAGAATAAAAGCGATATTCTATGACAAAGAATATCGCTTTTTTACTATTTTTGCCTACAATAAATAAGTGATATATGACTTCTCTGAAATCTGTATTTGAGGCGGTAAGGGCTGCTTCTCGTAAGTTGAACCTGTTGGACGAAGCTACGATTAACTCTGTTTTGCGTGCGGTAGCCGATGAAGCAGAGGCTCAGTCGGGATATATTTTGGCAGAAAATGCACGAGACCTGATGAAAATGGATAAAAATAACCCGAAGTATGACCGTCTGATGTTAACGGAACAACGTCTTGCGGATATTGCCGCAGATATGCGTCGTGTAGCGGAATTACCTTCACCTTTGGGAAAAGTGCTGAGTGAGACGACTCGTCCTAATGGGATGACAATTACTAAAGTTTCTGTCCCGTTTGGTGTGATCGGTATTATATATGAAGCACGTCCGAATGTCAGTTTCGATGTTTTCTCGCTTTGCCTGAAATCTGGGAATGCATGTATTTTAAAAGGCGGATCGGATGCTGCGTGTTCTAATACTGCAATTATAAACGTTATTAACAAGGTGTTGATAAAGTTTGGAATCGATTCAAATACAGTATATTTGCTTCCTAATGATCGGGAGGCTACGATGCAGTTATTAACAGCAGTCGATTATGTCGATTTAATTATTCCTCGGGGAAGTAAAGGCCTGATCGAATATGTTCGGGATAATGCTCGAGTTCCGGTTATTGAGACGGGGGCGGGTATTTGTCATACTTATTTCGAATCGTCAGGAGATGTGAAGAAAGGGGCTGCGATTATTAATAATGCCAAGACCCGTAGAGTGAGTGTATGTAATGCCCTTGATTGTCTTGTGATAGATTCATCTCGTCTCGCCGATTTACCGGAATTATGCGCTCCATTAGAAAAAAGTCGGGTGATTATATATGCTGATCCGGCAGCATATTCAGCTTTACAAGGAAAATACCCGGCAGAGCTTTTGCAGCCGGCTGATGAAGAATCTTTCGGAACAGAGTTTCTGGACTATAAAATGGCAATAAAAACGGTCGCTGGCATTGACGAAGCTTTGGAGCATATTTGTCGCTATTCATCGAGACACAGCGAATCTATTGTCAGTGAGAATGACGCAGCTATGCAGCGTTTTTGTAAAGAAGTGGATGCAGCATGTGTATATACGAATGTTTCTACAGCTTTTACCGATGGCGGTCAATTCGGTTTCGGGGCGGAAATCGGAATCAGTACACAAAAATTGCACGCCAGAGGACCTATGGCGTTACCGGAAATTACGACTTATAAATATATTATACAGGGAGACGGGCAAACTCGATGATTACTGAAGCGTAGTAGGGGTTTGTTCTCGGACTGAATTTATTAAAAACGTACTTATGAGACATTTTACCAATGTAAAGGATTTGGGCGATTTGAATATTGCCCTGAAAGAAGCTTTCGAAGTGAAAGCCAATCGTTTCGGATATAAAGAGTTGGGTAAGAATAAGACCCTGATAATGATATTTTTCAATTCCAGTTTACGCACACGTTTGAGTACTCAAAAAGCTGCAATGAATTTGGGTATGAATGTGATGGTGCTCGATATCAATCAGGGGGCATGGAAGCTTGAGTCCGAGCGGGGAGTGGTTATGGACGGTGATAAGACCGAGCATTTGCTCGAAGCTATTCCTGTGATCGGTTGTTATTGTGATGTGATCGGTGTACGTTCTTTTGCCCGTTTCGAGAACAAGGCAGATGATTATGAAGAAAAGATCATCAATCAGTTCATACAATATTCCGGTCGTCCGGTGTTCAGTATGGAAGCGGCGACTCGTCATCCTTTACAAAGTTTTGCCGATTTGATTACAATAGAGGAGTATAAAAAAACGGCCCGTCCCAAAGTCGTATTGACATGGGCTCCGCATCCTAAGTCTTTGCCTCAGGCAGTTGCTAATTCTTTTGCCGAATGGATGAATGAGACGGATTATGATTTTGTAATTACGCATCCTGAAGGATATGAACTCGATCCTAAATTTGTCGGTAAGGCTCGTGTGGAATATGATCAGCGTAAAGCATTCGAAGGTGCGGATTTTATTTATGCCAAAAATTGGTCGGCTTATACCGATCCGAATTATGGAAAAGTAATTAATACCGACCGGGCTTGGACTGTAGATGCAGAGAAAATGGCTTTAACGAATAATGCATATTTTATGCACTGTTTACCGGTAAGACGAAATATGATTGTCACCGATGAAGTGATTGAGAGTTCTCAATCGATTGTTATTCCTGAGGCTGCCAATCGGGAAATATCGGTACAAGTAGTTTTGAAAAGAATTTTAGAGAGCCTTTAGAGCCTGTCTGAATCTTGCTCGGATCGGAGAGAATTTTCTTTTGACAGTATTTTATTTATTGGAAAATTCGGGAGGTATTAAGACATGGTTTGATATAAATTCGTGTTAATATAGAAAAATAATAGGACATCCGTTAATTGGGTGTCCTATCGTTTTTTTTGAGAGTTTCTATTCGATTCTGCCGGCCCATCCGCCGTTGCGTACCAATTTCATGGTTAGCTTTGTAGAATTTGTCACTTCTGTTGCCTTCTTTTTATAGTCCATTGCCTGACGGTCTGCGTTGATGCCATCTTCAAAATAGGTCAGGTGCAGTTTTTTATTTTCCGGGAGGAAGTCCAGATTCACTTCAATAGTACGTCCTGTGTCGTTGGTGATAGCACCGATGAACCATTTATCTTTATTGCGACGGGCAATAACAACATATTCTCCGACTTTAGCATCCAATACTCTTGTTTCATCCCAAACTACGGGTACATTGGCTATAAATTCGGTACAAGGGCGTTCACGATAATAATATACCGGATTATCGGCCAGCATTTGCAATCCGCTTTCAAATACGATAAACAAGGCCATTTGGTAGGCTCGTGTTCCCGATCCCATTGCATTAGCACGAGTAGATCGGTTATCTTCCGGTTGTGCGGAGAACATAGAACCGGGAGTAAAATCCATGGGCCCTACCGCATTACGCATGAATGGAAGGTAGATAGAGTTTTCCGGTTTACAGTTACCTCCTTGTTCCATACCCAGCACACCTTCATACGAAAGCACATTCGGATATCTGCGTTCTAATCCTGCGGGTTTGAACGAACCATGAAAGTCTATGAATAATTTATGTTTTGCAGCTTCTTTTGCTACACGCTCATAATAGTTTACCATCCATTGGTCGCTTCGATCCATAAAGTCGATCTTTACACCGGCAATACCCCAATCGGCAAAAGTCTTGAACAAATCGAAGTGGTTTTCTACAGTCAGCCAAGTCAACCACAATACAATCTTTACATTACGTTCTCGACCGTATTTAATTAATTCCTGCAAATCGATTGTCGGATTCGGAGTAAACGGGTCACGGGTACTCTTTGCCCAGCCTTCGTCCATAATGATGTAGGGGATGCCGAATGTCGAAGCGAAATCGATATAATATTTATAAGAATCCATATTGTAACCGGAACGGAAATCGACGCCGTATAAACGGGCGTCATGCCACCATTCCCAACTTACTTGCCCGGGCTTAATCCAGCTATAATCTTCCAGTTCGCAAGGAGAAGAAAGGATATAGACCATTTCATTGGCTACAATATCTTTATCGTTGTCGGAGATTACAAAGAAACGCCATGGAAAATTTCTTTTACCGGATGTTTTGGCGATGTAATCTGCCTCTTTTAGTATTTTCAGACTACGGTCACCATCTTCACCAAACTCCAGCGGACACTTTGGGAAAAGAGATTGCATGCCGTTATTTCCCGTACTTTGCAAAAACATGCAAGGATAATCCTGCAAATCTGCCTCGGATATCAATATTTTGTATTGTTTATCGGTCTCCAGAAGTACGGGTAGATAACTCATTCGGTCTGTATGCTTGTAATCTTTAGTTCGAACATGTGTATATGGATATTCGTATGATGTTTTAAAACCATCCGGCTGAGATAGATGAGCCAAATAATCTGCAGGGAAATGGATAGCGAAATTTTCTCCCATAATTTCAATCTCGCCCTTTTTGTTTGTAATAAAACGGTAGGCCAATCCTTTATTGAATACACGAAATTCAATGGCATAATTTCCCCTCATTTTCAGATATAAAGTATTGCAGTGGTTCTCGACAATCGCATTTTTCAGAGGAATCTCTCGCTTTATGTTTTCATCGATCTTGCCTCGTTTCATGGCTTGTAATTTCGGTTGCTCTCCTAACACTTCATCGTTCAGTGTCATTGACAATGAACAATTGTCCAACAACAGATCTTTTCCCGAATATACCGAGTAATATATCTTGTCTTTCAATTCAATATTTACTTTTAGTTTACCATCGGGCGATTGTACTTTGATTTCTCTGGCGGAAATCTCTTTTCCGCATAAACATAATAATGCTATTAATATAATTTTTAAATGCTTATGTGTCATAACTTTTTATTTGGGATGAATCTTTTAATTGTATATGTTGTATTTGACAAATATAGCAAAAAAAAGAAATATTATTTCTATTTTTAATTATCAGACAGGCTTTTAGAGTTCATTTAAGTTTTCTATCTATAAAAACAGGCCGGAAAAATCTGAGAATTTCCCCGGCCTGTTTTTATAGATATCTTAATATATTAGAATTTCCATCCTAAGGTAAGTTGGAATACGCTATTTTTAGCGTCGGCACCGTCAAAGGCATCAGTTGCACTGATCAGATACCGGAAACCGGCTGTAAGTCCCATTTCGGTTTCATATCCCAATCCAACACCGATTGCAAAGTCAAAAACATTAGTGGCATCTTTTATACTGTAATTTTTACCGTTGATTTTTTCTTTACCGATTGTGCGGAATCCGAATTGCGGACCGGCTTCGATATTTAATCCTTTCCACATATATCCTTTTACCATAACCGGAATTTGAATGTAGTCCAGTTTGGTTGTCAGATCATCGTATTTACCTCCTTGCATGGCATATTGTAATTCCGGTTGCAAAGCAACGTAATCATTAAAACGAATGTTGGCGAAACCTCCGATTACAAGTCCCGGACGAACGTTCAAACTACTATTTGTCAGGTTCGAAAGAGATAACCCCGCTTTTACTCCGAATGCGATTTCTTGAGAAAAAGAAAAGGCGGTAGCTAAAAATAACATGACAGATGCAAGTACAAATCTTTTCATATATATCAAGTTTTTATTTACCGGGAGGTCTCCAGTAGAAATAATTTATAATTATGGTAGGGATATGGCCTCCGCAACGATATGGTTGTATATCCCATAGTTGATTATGCAACAAAAATAATATAATAAAATAAGAATATAGTTGTCTTTTTTTGGGTTTTTGTGGTCTATTTTTCTACTTAAGTTATTTTAATTTTGTTAGAGTAAATGTTGTATATTGGTATAATAGACCGGATGGTTTTATCGTTTCGCATTTTATAAAAATTAATAGGTGTCAAAATCAAGAGTCTGTCTAAATTTTACTTGAGTCAGTTTTGAGAGATTCTTTCGAGGATATTTTATCGTTTTTATGGGCTATCTGACGAGAAAAAACGGGGAAAAAGACCGGAAGAAAGTCCAAAAATGACCTGATAATATTTTTTTGTTGGAAAATTTAGATAAGCTCTAAGATGAACACTTTGAAAAGTTATTAGATTGTAACTGGTAAACGTAAAAAGCCGTATCAATTCTATTTTCAAGTGAAGTGCCCCCCAAAAGTTTTGTGTCTAACTTTTGGGGGGCATTTCAAGTAGTGATACGGCTTTTTTATCATCGGTGAACGATGTCAAATTTCAAATCAAAAGTTCATTTTCTCTAAAATTGAGTTTTGACTCCCTCTTTAAAAAACTATGTTCTTTCTTTTTTTAGAACATCCATCCTAAAGTAAGTTGAAATACACTGTTCTTGTTTTTTTCATGATCGATGGCTTTGGTTGCACTGATCAGATATCTGAATCCCGCAGTGAGTCCCATTTCCGTCTCATAAGCCAATCCAACACCGATTGCAAAATCGAAAACTTTTGTTTCATCTTTTACATTCACACTTATATCTCCTTCTTCACTGGAAGCTTTTGTCCGGAATCCGAACTGTGGTCCGAGTTCGAGATTTAAACCTTTCCACATGTAGGCTTTTGCCATGATCGGGATATTAAAATAATTCATTTTCAGTGTATAATCATTTTTTTTAGTCCCTTGCATGGAAAATAGTATTTCGGGTTGAACCCCTAAGTAATCATTTATTCGCATGTTTGCGAACGCTCCGACTACTATGCCCGGTTTTATCCTCATGTTTGAGTTTGTCATGTTCGTCAGATTTAATCCGATTTTGGGGCCGAATCCAATATCCATTTGCCCGAAAGAAAAGGCTGTTGCCATAAGCATCATGACAGATGCAAGAATAAGTTTTCTCATATTCAGAATTTTTATCCTTCCGGTTCCGGTTATGAAGGAAATATAACTGGAGAAGCATAGGAACCCCGATTTTGCAATCGTATGCTCTCATTATTATTCAGTAATTACAGATTGCGCTGTTTTACTATAACAATCGGAGATATGGGAGTTGTTCACTCTTGAGAGGATTTCTTTTTCTGAATAGTTCTAAAGATTTCTTTTTGGAGAAAAATTTTTATTCGTTGCGCTCTTCATCGCTTTCCGTAATTTCCTTGAGCGTAAGTTGTAAGGGTGAAATGAACGGTTGTTTGCGGTACGCACAGTTCGTCACTTGACAATGTTTGCAATAAGATTTAGCACAGGAATCTGAATGTACCGAGAATGAAATTTTATCGGTAAACCCTTTACATATAGTCTTTTCCAGATTTCTGCAAGCCGAGTGACCCTCTTCTATATTATAGTACCAAGGAAGAGTAAGATCGCAGTCTATATAATAATAACTGCCGTATTTTACCATTTTCAGGTTGTGGATGTCTATCCAGTCGGGTTGCCTGTTTTTTGATATTATATCGGCGATTATGCCGAGAATTTCTTTATCGGCTTTGTCCATGAGATTGGCAACCGTTTTTTTAAGTATGGAGATTCCCGTGAAAATAATAATAGTTCCGAAAATTAATGCCAAGGCACTGTCTATCCATCTTATTCGGGTAATATACATCAGAATTAATCCGATGACTAAGCCTATACTCGAATAAGTGTCGGATTGCAGATGTTTTCCTCCGGCAACCAAAGCGATAGAATCATATTTTTTTCCGGTGCGGATACTATAATATCCCAATAAATAGTTGATAATTCCGGCACCGGCGATTATGTAAATACCGATATCCAGTTTTTCGATTACAGAGGGAATGAACAGTCGCTTGATGCCTTCAAAAACAATTAATGCCCCGGCGAGAATAATGAGGAGACCTTCTATAGAAGCTGAAATAAGTTCTATTTTCCCATGACCGAAAGGGTGACCTTCATCTTTAGGTTTTGCTGCAAGATGAAGGCTGTATAAACCGATGAATCCGGCAGCCACGTTTACAATACTTTCCATCGCATCGGTCAGAATCCCGACCGAATTAGTCATGAAAAATGCGATGAACTTTCCGATCATCAGAATGACGGAACAAGATACGATTACGGTTTGTACTTTTTGTTTGAGGCGGCCTTCGTCCATATATCAATTTACAAGATTTATTTCTATCGGGTTATCGATGTAGAGAGTTTCGTAATCGATAAATTCTTCAAAATAGTCGGCGCTGCGAAAACCTTCATTATCTTTTTCTTTAGCACCGTATACATAAAAAGTCAATTTGTTTTCTGCATTCGGTTTCAATTCTGCATACCACAGATTAAGACCTTTATAAGCGGTATAGCCACGTCGGGTATAATATTTATCAGGAATAATGATCGCCATTCCCGTATAGTGTGATTTTTTTTCTAAAGTATGCGCCATTAGAGCAACATAACCGTATTCGTAAGCTCGGAAAGTGGTATCTCGATTCAGAACATTATCTTTTATGCCTGTGAGTAGGAGTGTGTTCGGAGGCATATTTATTAATGCTATTTCCTTTTCATAACCTTTATGTCCTGCCCAGATTGTTACCATCTCTGCTATACGGCCGGCAGATACTTTACTTTCTTTTAGGTCTATTCCGTAAATTCTTCTTACCGGACCTTCGCTTATCAATAAATAGTTCGGTTTACCTATAGGGTAGGTTGCCTTGTTCGAATAGACTGCTATTTCACCTAATCCGATAGAGTCAGCTTCTTGCAGAATAGAGTCTCCTGAAGCGGTAAATTGTTTAAATGACTCTTTACCTGCAGACGTTTGTATAGAATCTTTAAAAGTCGGATATTTTTCCGAAGTTACCCATGTAAGTGTTGCAGTACGGTTTTCATTCGGAGAAAAATTGCAGATAAATGCGAGTTCGTCCCATTGCCCGTCTTGATCTATGTCATCAAGCTGAGAGACGATTAGTTTTCCGTTGTTATCGTAAAGGACAGGCAGTAATGTAGAGTCCTGATTATTTAATTGACTACGTTCGATAACAATACCTGCATTATTCCGGTAACGGTCTGTGGGATTGGTCATTTCGATAACCAGACTCTCGCTTTTCTTTTGTTGATGACATCCGGCAAATATGAAGGCCGTCATCGAAACGATTAACATGAAAGTTTTCATGATGTTTTCAGTTTTAATGGGTAAAATTCTAAAAACAAATTGGGAGGAGAGTCGGTAGAAAGAAAGACTGTATGAAATTCTCCATACAATCTTTCTCTGATATTCTATATTTTATAAGTTAGCTTCGATTTTTGCTTTCAGATCGGCTTTAGAAGATGCACCTACTTGTTTATCGACAAGTTTGCCTTCTTTGAAAAATAAAAGAGTAGGAATGCTGCGGATGCTATATTCTTCACTCAACTCATTGTCGTTATCGACATTATATTTCCCTATAATCGCCTTGTCTTCGAATTCGGCGGCCAGTTCTTCAACGGCTGGGGCGATACTGCGACATGGACCGCACCATTCCGCCCAAAAATCAATTACTACGAGCTTGTCCGAAGCAAGAAGCTCTTTGTAGTTTGCATCTGTAATTTGTAATGCCATGATTTTGAAGTATTAAAATTTTAATTTATAATGGTTTTCAAAAGTCTAACAAAGTTATAAAAAAACAATAAACCAATCCTATTTGTTCAATGAATTATAAATATGTTTTTAAGCCGATGCCTCTGTTCCGTATAGAACCAGTTCGTCTTCTGCCTCTTCGGTATTGCGTTGCATCTCTTTTCGGGAAATTCCGTTTATCTTGAATGATAATCCGTTGTTATCTTCGATAAATCGTATTAGGTCTTTTGTTACGTTCACCTTGTGTGATCGGGCGAAAAGCTTTACTTGATATTTTTCTTCAGGATCATAGATTTCGAAGAAAAGTTCGGTATTCGATTCTTTATCGGGTTTGAGCAAGTCTGTCAGCGGCTCTATTATACCGTTGTTGATCTGGTCGATCGGAATTACTACAGTAAGACTTTCCAATAATTTATTTTTTACGTCTTGCAATAACTCTATCGAGACGATCCGTATGTCCAGAACGCTTTCATTGAATTTTCGGGGTTGACATTTTGCTTTGATAAGCAGATACATGCCGTTATATCCGAATTTCCGGAAATCGACGAAATCTTTTCCGAAAAGAGGTATCTCGGCAGATCCTGAATAATCCTCGATTTTTAGAATTCCGAATGGTTTACCGGTTTTTGTCATTCCTTCTCTGAAACCTGTTACGATACCGCCCATGACAATATCTTTATTGATTAAGGCTTGACGGTCTTCCAGTTCGCTCATTCGGGTATTGCATCCATATTCGAGAGTCAAAGCATAGTCGTCCAGAGGATGTGCAGACAGGTAAATTCCTACTAAATCCCGTTCCTTTTCCAGTCGTTCCAAATCAGACCAGCTTTCGGCAGCGGGAATTTCGGGCTTGGCTACTTCTATAGCATCGCTTCCTCCGAACAGAGAGTTAATTTGAGCCGCTTTATCTACTTGATATTTGTTACCGTAGCGAACAAGGGTTTCGAGGAAAACTTCACCTTTACTGTTTTGAGCGAAATATTGTTCTCTTTTTATTTCCGGAAAACTGTCGAATCCTCCGGATAAGGCAAGACTTTCTATATTCTTCTTGTTACAAGCATTCAAATTGACCCGTTGCACAAAATCAAAAATACTGGTGAACGGACCATTTTTCTCTCTTTCTTCCATAATGCTGCGGACAGCACTTTCTCCTACACCTTTTACAGCTCCCAATCCGAAGCGGATATTGCCGTCTTTGTTAACGTTGAATTTCAAATTACTTTCGTTTACATCCGGACCGAGCACTTTAATACCCATAGCTTTACATTCATCCATGAGTTTGGTGATTTCCGTAATATTCGAGATATTGCGGCTCATCACGGCAGCCATATATTCCGAAGGGTAGTTGGCTTTCAGGTAAGCTGTCTGGTAAGCCACCCAAGAGTAGCATGTCGCATGAGACTTGTTGAATGCGTACGACGCGAATTTTTCCCAGTCAGCCCAGATTTTTTCCAAAGTTTTGGGATCGTGCCCGTTTTTTTGTCCGTTATTTATAAACAGCGGTTTTAAAGCATCCAGTTTATCCTTTAATTTTTTTCCCATTGCTTTACGCAAAGCATCGGACTGTCCACGCGTAAAGTTAGCCAATAACCGTGAGAGAAGCATCACCTGTTCTTGATACACTGTAATTCCGTAAGTATCTTTCAGGTACTTTTCCATAATCGGAATATCATATACGATTGGCTCTCTTCCATGTTTCCGGTCGATAAACTGCGGAATATAATCCATAGGTCCCGGTCGATAGAGAGCATTCATGGCGATGAGGTCTTCAAAGGTCGTCGGTTGCAGTTCGCGCAAATATTTTTGCATTCCGGCCGATTCAAACTGGAATGTTCCCACGGTTTTCCCTTCGCTGTACAATTTATAGGTCGCATCGTCGTTTATCGATATTTTGTCGATATCGATATCGATGCCTCGGTGAGATTTTATATTCGCTACGGCTTCTTTGATAATCGATAGTGTTTTCAATCCCAGGAAGTCCATTTTTATCAATCCCGTATCTTCGATTACCGAACCTTCATATTGAGTGACCAGCATTTTTTCACCGGTCTCTTTATCATCGGCAGTACTTACCGGAACCCAATCGGTAATATCATCCCGACAAATAATCGTCCCGCAAGCATGGACACCCGTACCCCGAACGTTTCCCTCAAGCATACGAGCATATTTCATCGTGTCGCGTATCAACATATTTTCCGATTCGCAGGCTTGTTGCAATTCGGGAACTGCGGCAATACAATTTTTCAGATTGATTTTAGGAGATTTACCGTCTATTTCAGGCAATCTGTCGGGAATCAGTTTTGTGAGACGGTCTGATTCGGAAAGAGGCAATTTCTCTACTCTGGCAACATCTTTGATAGCCATTTTTGTTGCCATAGTACCATAGGTAATAATATGAGCGACCTTTTCGTGCCCGTATTTGTCGGTCACCCAACGAAGCACTTCTCCTCGCCCGTCGTCATCGAAGTCGATATCTATATCCGGTAAAGAAATACGGTCGGGATTCAGAAACCTTTCGAACAGCAAGTCATATTGTATCGGGTCTATTTGGGTAATCCCGAGACAGTAGGCAACTGCCGATCCGGCAGCCGATCCTCGCCCCGGACCTACCGATACCCCCATGTTGCGTGCTGCGGCGATAAAATCCTGTACGATCAAGAAGTATCCCGGGAAACCCATTGTTTTCATGATATGGAGCTCGAAGATCAGCCGTTCCTTTACATCCGGGCTTAAAGGATCTCCATAACGAGTTTTTGCCCCGTCGAAAGCTAATTTCTTTAAATAGTCTGCTTCCAGTTTGATACGGTATAGTTTGTCATATCCTCCTAAAGTATTTATTTTAGCTTCCGCAGCGACCTGGTCCATGACAACATTCCCGTTTTCATCCTGAGTAAATTCGTCGAACAGATCTTTTTCCGTGAACTTTTTCCGATACTCTTCTTCTGTCCCGAATTCTTCAGGAATAGCGAATGTCGGCATGATAGGAGCGTGATCTATCGAATAGAACTCGACCTTATCCAGTATTTCATTGGTATTGATAAGAGCTTCGGGAACATCGGCGAAGAGAGCGTTCATCTCTTCGGTTGTTTTCATCCACTCCTGTTTCGAATAATACATGCGGTTGGGGTCATCAAGGTCTTTTCCCGTACTCAGGCAGATCAGCCGGTCGTGAGCCTCTGCATGTTCTTCATCGACAAAATGCACGTCATTGGTACAGATTACCTTGATATTATATTTTTGAGCATATTCCAGAATTTTGGCATTAGCTTGCACCTGTAAAGGATATGCTTCGTGATTGGCATTCGGCACGGTAGCTTTGTGCCGTTGTAATTCCAGATAGTAATCCTCGCCGAACAGGTTCTTGTACCATCGTACCGCTTCTTCTGCCTCGTCGAGCAAACCTTTGTTTATTTTTTTCGGGACTTCACCACCCAAACAGGCAGATGCGACGATCAGCCCTTCATGATATTTTTCCAGTTCGACACGGTCGGTTCTTGGACGCATATAGAAACCCTCGGTCCAAGCTTTTGATACCAATTTAATCAGGTTTTTGTACCCTTTCAGATTTTTTGCAAGAACGATCAAGTGGTATCCGCTTTGGTCGGGTTTACCGTTTTTGTCCTGTAAGCGGTTTCTTGCCACATACATTTCGCAACCGATAATCGGTTTGAAGAGTTTCTTTTCTTTCTCTTCCAACTCGGCCTTACAGCGTGAGAGTTCGGCATCCCGGTCTTCACATTCTATTTTTCCGTTTTCGATGTCCGATATTCTTTTTTTCAGATCTTTTATCTCGCTTTTGACACCTCCATTTTTTTTATTTACATAATTATAAAATTCTTTGATCCCGAACATATTTCCGTGATCGGTGATGGCAATACCCCGCATGCCGTCACGCATGGCTTTATCGACCAAAGCCTGTATACTCGCTTGTCCGTCAAGAATAGAATATTGAGAATGGACGTGTAAATGTATAAATGGATGCATGATAAATATAATGACTGTTCTTTGTATGGGGATAAAGTTACGAAGCTTATTCGAAGCAAGAAAATAGATTCGATGAAAATTTTTGTAAGAGTTATTTATTGGGGTTTAATTATTTGATTATTAATGATTTATTAGAGTGTGTTTTCTTGATGAAAAAATGATTTGTGTATGTCGCTTTTTGATATAAAATTCGGTCAAAAATTTCTTGTATGAGAAGATTTACCAACCACCATAAATGTCACCTTCTTTTAACCATTTGAATATAGGTTCGTGTTCTATTATATATATTCCGTAAGTACTAGGAAACATTCCTACAAAAATAAATGGATATTTTAGTATTAGAGAATCTTTTTTTATGTGATGACGTTTAAAAAAACGAGAGAAAAAATCAGATTTTCGTAATACTTGAAAGTCATAATTACCAAATCTAAGTTCTTTTAAATATTCAGTTTCCCTGATGTAAATGGTATTATTATTTTGCGGATCGAATATTAATTGTATATTACACATTTCTCCTGTTTCATACTTTATATAGTCAACGGTATCTGAAGGTAGAACGCTATCTTTTGCAAATACGACATAAAATTGAGCACCTGGTACTTTAGAGGTGGTTATCCCGATATCTGTTCCCGGAACTTTAAAAAAGAAGTTGCTGGGTTCGTTGTTATATTTCTGTTTTTTTTCAGAGCAGGAATATATCGAACCGATAGCGATAAGTGATAGGATATAAATAATCTTTTTCATAACTATTTAGTTAAACGTTTATATAAAGTAGGAATACTTCTGGTATATCTTGTATTTCTATTCATTCACTGCAGGTTTTAAAAATTGGTTGAAAAAAGGTTTCTGATGTACCGTTTATTATCGTAGCATATATGAAAAAGTTAAAATCTCCACCAGGACAAGGTATTTCATTTTTTTCTTTAATAGTAAATTTTTTCTTTGTGGGTTGGACTCTAAATAAATTGTTGGGAAATTTCTGTGGAATAAAAAAAACTTTATTATTAAAAGTTGTGTAATAAGTCATTGAATCTAATATTTGAGAATTGATTGTTATTTCATTTATTGATATATAATAAATGTTATTTGTTAAACCTGACAAGAAAAAATTTAGGAAGTAAAATTGATTACGATTAAAACAATCAGATTCTGATTTTATGATATTTGTAAGGATATCTTCAAAAGATTTTTGCTGAATATCAACTTGTTGCAAAGATAAAATTTTACTTTGTCCATTACAAGTAATGGATGAAAGAAATATAATAATACAAAAAATAAAGTTTCTCATAATAAGCTCTTTTATTATTTTCTTGGTGAAACAATTATTGTAGGTAATGAAGGTGTCGGCATAACATTAAGAAAATCAGTTTCCACCGAATTCTCATTGTAATATATGTATTTTAATTGCTTAGGAATAAAAATCTTAAAAAAAGGAGTAGACTTGTTATTTTTTGAAGAATATTTAGCTAGATATTTTGCAAAAAGTATGTCTCCTTTTTGAGTTTTTAGACCAGAGGGAAAGGGACTATTATTGGGATGATTATGAATATGTCCTCTAATAGAATAATTATATTTGTATTGGCTGTTTAATAAGAATGGAATGCTTTGTTCTGTATTAGTCATATGAGAAGTTGAAATAATATTTAGTCCATTATTTCCACTTTCTCCTAATAGTAATTGACTCCATTCAACAGAAGAGTTTGTCGCGAAAAATTCGAAAAGCTGTTTCCCATTACTGTCTCCTCTGACATTGTACCAATCAAATGAGGTTTTTGCCATATCGGAATATTGTGATTTAAAACTTTCCACCGTACCATATTTAAAGATTAATTCTTTGTCTTTAATTCTAATACCTTTTTTATCCACCATATAAAAAGCGTCATGTTCTGTCGTTTCAATATGATTTACAACTCTCCCTTTATTGTTAATTTCCCAAATGTCCATTCCTGTGGGATCAAGCGCATTAATGAAATTATTAGCGCAATAGGCGTATGGGCTTATGAGGAAATATTTATTATTCTGCACATTTTTTATCGATATACCAACCATCTTTATAGTACTGATAGTATTGTTTCTTTATTTCTATTAATGTGTTTTGGGGAGATAGTTTTAAAAAATAATAAGTGCACTGGTTTGCCCATGGTACAGATATATATATATTTGCTTTATTATCGACAGATAAGGATTGTATGTTTAACTTATCGAAAGATTTTAGTATATTCTCAATGATTGTTATGTCTTTTGGGGGTAATGTATTTTCTCTATTATTATATACATCTTTCGTGTAATATATTTGTTTTGAAAATATATGCCTTTTAATTACATATGTTGTATCGTGATATTTAATGAAATATACTCCTTTTCGATATAATATATTCGTATTTTGGAATTCTGAGAAATCTGTATTTTTAAATGTGTTAAATTTGCATTGAAGACTTTTATTATTAGAACAAGAATATAAATAACTTATACAAAATAATATTGTACATATTGTTAGCATTGTTTTCATTTCCTTATTCTCCTATAATTTTGTGATTTAGCATGATATATTCCTTTGATAATAGAGCGTTGGTCATCTTCTGAGTCCCATTGAGAGGAATATCCATTGCGTTTCGAATTAAATTTGCTATTTAAGTGAGCACCTATTTGCAGTTCGGTATACCCAAATCCCACAGTATATCCTGTTGCTCCCCATAGATAATTTCCAAAATTCATAAAATTATGTGCAGTATTATCTCCTTCAGGGAGAAATAAAGAGTTAGAATCTATTCCGTTAAAGTGTGCTTCTGGATATTTTTGTGGGAGAACTGTAAAAGAATAATCAAAATTTCCATTACCTTGACTTTCTATCCCGAAGTTTAATTTGTTCGAATCAAAAGCCCCTTGTTCAGCCAACATGGATTGTATGTTCTGCTCATTTACAAAGACAAGCCTATTTATTATTCCATTATCTATATCTCTTGCATCATTTATTGGATCAGCAAAATTAATAAATGTGTATGAATCATATTCTTCTCCAGTTTTAGTCTTTTTTAGGGAGTGAACCATTATTCTATTTGTTCCTTCAGCATTTATTTTTTTTTGGTAGATTCCATTTTGGTTAAAGATATACCAGTCTCTCCCGTCGGGATCAAGCGCATTAATGAAATTATTAGCGCAATAGGCGTATGGACTTATATGATAATACTCTTCACAAAGCGGGTCGGGCTGGTTGAACCGGTTTATCGGCGCGAACAAAGTACGAGCCCCGAAGAAGTACTCGTCCAGCCCGTTGTCATAAACGATCTCCTTGCCTGTCAGTCCGTAATTGTAAGGCGACCTTCTCTTTTCCCGCATAATCCCCGAAGGATAATAAATGTTAGAATATTTGTTCGACAAGCTGTTCCAGTAGTGCCAAATTGATCCGAGATGATCCTTACTGGTGTAACAATAAGAAAAAGACATCTTCCTACCTGTGCTGACCTCTATATTCCCTTCAGGCGTATTTATATACTTTTGCTGCTTCCTCTGATACCAATACATATAAATGTTTTATTTTTTTTATATTTTTAATAAAGCTGTTCTCCTATACATATATTCGAAAAATATAAATAACAGTATGCTCAATATACATAATTTATCGGTACGATAATGTTTAACTGAGTTTTGTGTAAAAAATAGGATTATTCATTTTTACAAGGCTATAAGTTTGTTTTGATTAATTTCCCGGGGTAATCTCCGTTATAAGAATATGATATATCGTTTATTTTCTTTGATAACGTCATGATATCTATTAATGTAATATCCATTCTTGGTTCATATATATGTTTAGTCAATTCATATTTTTTAAAATTTATGTTTTTAGGGTCAGTTATAGAATCGTACAATTGAAAATATAAGTCATACATGTTGTTGGGAAAATAGATATAAGAAAACTTTTTTTTCCCGACTGTCGGGTATATAAGCTTATTAAATAAAATCAATTCATATGACGAATTTATTGTAGATAATAGGATAATAGGAACAGTATTATCGATATAGCCGATGATTTTTAAATACGAAGGTATTATTAAATCTTTTATGAATCGGTTCGAATCTATTGCTGAAGCATAAAATTCCAAGGTTGAGTCATTGTGGCTCAAAATGAAAGAAAGAATCCTGGGATCGTTTTTCTTTAAATTAAAACTGTTCCGGATTGTATCAAACAATGAAAAAAGTGCTGTATCTGAGATTTTGAATTCTTGAATAAGAATATTAGTTGATTTAATTCCCTGATCTTTACAGCGGTTATTTTGAGAATTAAAACAAGAAAATACGAGAGGTAGGAATAATAATAGTATTGATAAAAAAGGTTTTAAATATTTCATGGTAGCTTTGGATTTGTTGTTATATTAAATGTGTCTTTTACAAAAGAAAAATTGGGATTGTAAAACTCAATCTTCCCATTTATGATTTTATACTTATAATAATAAGGATCGTAAAGAGACGGTATTGGTACCCATGTTTTTTTTTCTGACAAGAGATTTGGGCTTTCTTTAGAACTGCTTTTATCTAAATATAAATTGTCTAGTAAATAAATATAGTCGAATTTTCGTCGTTTATTTGTTGGGGCTATCAATTTATGTAGAATAGGTTGTAGTTCAAATAAATTTCTGATATCAGAAAATAATAAAACGAAAAAGTCCTTATTATCAACGTATCCAACTATTCTAAAATTTTGAATTGAAATCTTGTACTCGGAAATTTCTCTATAAGTAATTGACCCGATATTAAATCCATATACCGAGTCGGTGAATTGTCTAAATATTAAAACTAAAACCTCTTCTTCAAGAGAAGCTACGATATTATTTTTTAGGATATATGCTGAGTCGTGCATACTTTTTAGTAACTCATATAATTGATTTTCAATTATGTTGAATTCTTGCAGAACAAAACCTTCTGGCTTTTTATCTCTTTTATGAGAGCAAGATAAGATCAGTAATAGTATTGTTAAGATTATAAAGAGTTTTTTCATTTTTTTCTCCTTTCTATTTCGTAAATGCCTTTAAGATTATAGTAAATATATATACGATATGGAGCATAATACATTCTATATTGGATATCTTGATATGGATAATTTTTTTTTCATATATTTAATGAAATTTTTATCATTACTATCTACATCTCCAGGGGTATATCCAGATGGTTTTTCTCCTACACGATGGCTATGGGTGATTTCTAATATATCATTTTTTTGTGTTAACAAATTAGTTACTAAATAAGGTAAACTCGTTTCTTCCATTAATGAATGAGATGTGGTTATCCAATTGCTTTCGTTTGATTTTTGTAAAGATCTTATGTGTCCCCATTCGACATTTGAGTTTTCGGATAAAAAGGCATGTATATCTTCTGATAGAGTATAATCTTGAACTTTGAAGTAATGCCCTTTAACGTTACCTTTAGAGTCATAAATATGGGAGATTTCTCCTATACTTCCTCCAGGAATTGATAATATTTCCCCATTTGCTGCTATTAGACGGTCTGTTTTATCTTTAAGTCCGAATAAAGTTTTTAGAGTTTCTATAAATGGATGATTTTTAACAATACCTCCGTTGGAATTTACTTTATAATCAGCTCTCCCATCCGGATCAAGCGCATTAATGAAATTATTAGCGCAATAGGCGTATGGACTTATGTGATAATACTCTTCACAAAGCGGATCGGGCTGGTTGAAACGGTTTATCGGCGCGA
>ERZ836939.931-NODE-931-length-36733-cov-3.094853_pt1 | contig 36733 bp, 29 predicted proteins | sample MGYA00519912_ERZ836939 | MGnify/ENA primary metagenome ERZ836939 (study PRJEB31850, sample SAMEA3708810) | human gut metagenome | biome: human gut; feature: human-associated habitat; material: faeces | place: China | collected 2014 ...
TGGTATTATATAACTTAAATAACATTAACATTTCCGAGCGTAGAATGGAACTTGCAACGATCAAAGTTCTTGGATTCTATGACGGTGAAGTCGGAGCGTATGTGTATCGAGAGAATATCCTTTTAACGATCCTTGGAACGATCGCAGGAATTATTTTAGGAATTATTTTACACAAATACGTAATCTTCACAACAGAAGTTGACTTAATCATGTTTGGAAGGCAGATTTATGTGCAAAGCTATATTTACAGTATTTTACTAACAATCGCTTTTTCGATTCTTGTAAATGCCTTCGTGTATTTCCAATTGAAGAAGATCGACATGGTTGAATCGTTAAAAAGCACAGAGTGACAGAAAGGAAAAGAGACTATGAAAATGAACGAATTAATGATTTATCAAGTGTTTCCACTAAGAGCATTAACAGATGGGCAGCCATCTCATGGAATTCTCGAGATGATAGACTGGATTCCACATATTAAAAAATTAGGAATGAATGCAGTATATTTTTCACCTGTATTTTCATCCAGTGATCATGGATATGATACAAAAGATTATCAGAAGATCGATGAGAGACTTGGAACCAATGAAGACTTTAAAAAGATGTGTGATGCCATGCATGAAGAAGGAATCCAGGTGATCTTAGACGGGGTATTTAATCATGTCGGAAGAGAGTTCTTTGCATTTGAAGATGTGAGAGAAAAGAAATGGGATTCTCCATATAAAGATTGGTTCTATATTAATTTTGATGGGAATAGCTGCTATGATGATGGATTCTGGTACGAAGGATGGGAAGGACATTTTGAACTGGTCAAATTAAATCTTGACAACGAACAGGTTAGAAATTATTTATTAGAATCTGTCGGAATATGGATCGATAAATTAGGGATTGATGGATTAAGACTGGATGTTGCTTATATGTTAAACCGCAATTTCATGAAAGTGTTGGTTGACTTTGTTCACAGCAAGAAACCAGAATTTTTGATGATCGGAGAAATGCTTCATGGTGATTACACACAGCTTGTGAATCCAGAGCTGTTGGATTCTGTGACAAATTATGAATGTTATAAAGGTTTGTATTCAAGTTTCAATACACACAATATGCATGAGATCGGATATTCCCTAAACCGTCAGTTTGGACCAGAAGAATGGACGTTGTACAAAGGACTTCCATTATATAATTTTGTAGATAACCATGATGTGGAGAGAATCGCAAGTCAGTTAGAGGATAAAGAGCATTTACCATTGATCTACGCAATGGAATTTGCGATGCCAGGAGTTCCGGGTGTTTACTATGGAAGTGAATGGGGAATGGAAGGAAAGAAAGAACAGGGAAGTGATGACAGCCTGCGTCCAAGAATCCATAAAGAAGATTTAGTAGAAAATGAATTAACAAACTATATTGCACAATTGGCAAAAGTAAGAGCTGGATCACCAGCTTTAAAATACGGTGATTACTTACAATTAGCGATCGCACCAGATGTTCTTGTATTCCAGAGAAGAACGAATGAAGACCGCATCATTTTTGCAATGAACTGTGGTGATGGCGAATTTACAGCACATTTTGATGCTCAGGCAGGATGCGGGATTGATCTGATCACAGGAGATTCCGTTGATTTTGGAGGGGGACTTACGATCCAAGGAAAAACAGCAATGATAATTCGAACAGAAGAGGTATCCCTTCCTTGACTTTTATGTTAAAAACATATAAAATTAAATGAGTGTGAATACACAAAAAATTGAATAAGGAGGAAACCTGTGGTTGGTATTATTATAGCCATTATCGCAACTCTGGTTATCGCAGTTCCGGTATCTGCCTATGTAGCGAATACAAGAAGCAAGAAGGCAATGGAAATTACGATCGGGAATGCAGAAGATAAAGCAAGAGAGATTATAGATGAAGCAATCAAAGCAGCAGATGCGAAGAAACGTGAAGCTTCTTTGGAAGTAAAAGAAGAAACTATAAAAGCGAGACATGACTTCGAAAAAGAGACAAAAGAACGCAGGGCAGAACTGCAGAAGTATGAGCAGAGAGTTCTTTCTAAGGAAGAGACTGTCGAGAAGAAAGCAACCGTGCTGGAACGCAAAGAACAGTCATTAACAGCCAAAGAAAAGAACATCGATACAGAGAAAGCTCAGTTGCAGGAACTGCAGGCAAAACATCTACAGGAACTGGAAAGAATTTCTGGGTTGACCTCTGATCAGGCAAAAGAGCAATTATTATCAGCAGTAAAAGAAGATGTGAAACACGAGACAGCAATGTATGTCAAAGAAATGGAGACAAGAGCGAAAGAAGATGCCCGAAAGAAAGCCAAGGAATATGTGGTAACTGCAATTCAGAAGTGTGCAGTTGATCATGTGGCAGAGACAACGATTTCGCTGGTACAGCTTCCAAACGATGAGATGAAAGGAAGGATCATCGGTCGTGAAGGACGTAATATCCGTTCCATTGAGAACGCTACGGGAGTTGAATTGATCATCGATGATACACCGGAAGCTGTTGTACTGTCAAGCTTTAATCCGGTTCGACGCGAGATCGCAAGAATCGCTTTAGAGAAATTGATTGTGGATGGAAGAATCCATCCAGCACGCATCGAGGAGATGGTTGAGAAAGCTACAAAAGAAGTCGAAACTATGATGCGCGAAGAAGGGGAAGCAGCAACATTAGAACTTGGGGTTCATGGAATCCATCCAGAACTTGTCAGACTTCTTGGAAGAATGAAGTTCCGTACAAGCTATGGACAGAATGCGTTAAAGCATTCCATGGAAGTTGCTCAGTTATCCGGACTTTTAGCAGCAGAGATCGGTGTCGATGTGAGAATGGCCAAGAGAGCAGGTCTGCTTCATGACATTGGTAAATCCATCGACCACGAAGTAGAAGGTTCTCACGTAGAACTTGGTGTGAATCTGTGTAAGAAGTATAAGGAGAATCCAATTGTCATCAATGCAGTGGCATCTCATCATGGGGATGAAGAGCCAGAATCATTGATCGCATGTCTGGTACAGGCAGCTGATGCAATCTCAGCAGCACGTCCAGGTGCAAGAAGCGAGACACTGGAAAGTTATACAACAAGATTAAAACAGCTGGAAGAGATCGCAGACTCCTTCCAGGGTGTTGATAAAACTTTTGCAATTCAGGCAGGTCGAGAAATTCGAGTTATGGTAGTTCCTGAACAAATCAGTGACGATGATATGATCTTACTGGCGAGAGATATCTCAAACCAGATCGAAGAGAATCTGGATTATCCAGGACAGATCAAGGTCAATGTGATCAGAGAGTCACGAGTTGTTGACTATGCGAAATAACAAGAAGCGATAGAGAAATCTATCGCTTTTTCCAATTTATAACGTGAGTGTCAAAAGTATAAATAAAGGAGATTTTTTATGAAAGGATACGAGAAACTAGAACAACATCTGATACATCAGGGAAAAGTTGTTGGATTTTATGAGGATATTGTAAAACTTCCAAGCGGCAAAGTTGTCACATGGGATCTGGTCAAACATAAAGGGGCAGCAGCTGTTGTTCCTGTTACAGACAAAGGAACGATCTTACTTGTAAGACAATACCGTAATGCCCTTGATCAGGAAACACTGGAAATTCCGGCAGGTGGAATTGAACCCGGGGAAACACCTCTGGAGTGTGTCACAAGAGAGATTGAAGAAGAAACAGGTTTTATTGCTGGAAAAATGACCCACCTAATGACTGTGATCACAGCCATCGGTTTCTGTGATGAAAAGATTCCGATTTATGTTGCAACTGATCTAAAGCTGTCTAAACAGCATTTGGATGAGGATGAATTTATCGATGTAGAAGAATATACAATCGATGAGATCAAAGATATGATCTTTTCTGGAAAGATCATTGATGCAAAAACAATTTCAGGAGTTCTTGGATATCTGAATATGGAGAAATAAAAGACTAGATCAGGAAAACAGAATATAAAAGACAGGCACTGCATAAGATATGACAGGAGGAAAAAATTGTGGAAAAAGAGAAATTCTTTTCAGGATTATGGATCATCATTGGGTTAATCTTTGGGAGTGTATTTACGAATTTTGTATACCAGGATTATCTCGCATATGGAGGTACCGTAAGATCACTGGTTTTAAATAATACGGATCTATATAAAGCAAGTATTAGTCTGTTTTTTTATATTTTGTTTAAAAGGGGAAAACAATATGCATTTATTTATCTGGGGGCATATCTTTTGCAACCTTGGATTTTTTTATACAGTTTTGCATTTTGTATGGCATTTTTCTTTGGATCCATGTTATCTTTGCAGATCGTGCAAATGGGCATCAAAGGACTGGTTCTTGTATTTATGAGTTTATTTCCACATTTTATCTGTTATGTGATCACCTTGCTGTTGCTGATCAAGCGAAACTTTTATGCCCAAAAAAAAGAAGAAATGCTCTATGAACAGAGACATTCCTTCTTATTTCGTTTCAGTATTTGGTTTGAAATAACATTTATAATACTGGGATGCATCCTGGAAAGTTTCATCAATCCGTCGATCATGTCAGGAATCCTGAACCTTTGGAAGTGATATATCTAGGATCTTCTATGTTTCTATATATAATCTGCCATGCGGTAAAGCAGAGCAGCAGATTTGTCCCATCCAAGACAAGGATCAGTGATAGACTGTCCATATACACCGTTACCGATGGACTGGTTGCCATCTTCGATATAACTTTCGATCATGATACCCTTAACAAGAGATTTGATCTCAGGTAAGAAACTTCTGCTGTGAAGAACTTCCTGTACGATACGAGGCTGCTGATCCCATTGTTTCCCAGAGTTAGAGTGGTTTGCATCAACGATAACAGCAGGGTTCTTTAACTGGAATTTCTCGTACATATAAGCAACACGAGTCAGATCTTCATAATGGTAGTTTGGAATATTGTTTCCATGACGGTTGACAGATCCACGCAAGATGGCATGTGTCAGAGGGTTACCATCTGTCTTGACTTCATATCCATTTGCAATGAAATCATGCTGGTGCTGTCCAGCTGTGATAGAGTTCATCATAACAGTTAAGTCACCACCAGTTGGGTTCTTCATTCCGGCAGGAATATCAAATCCACTAACTGTTAAACGATGCTGCTGGTTCTCTACAGAACGAGCTCCAACGGCAACATAAGATAAAAGATCTTCCATATATGGCCAGTTTCCTGGATAAAGCATTTCGTCTGCAGCAGGCATATGGAATTCTTCTAATGCTTCCATATGAAGTTTGCGGACAGAACGAAGTCCACTAGCCATATCTGGTGCTTTCTCAGGGTCTGGCTGATGAACCATACCTTTGTATCCGTCACCTGTTGTACGAGGTTTGTTTGTATAAATACGAGGGATGATCAGTAACTTATCAGCAAGATCTTTCTGAACTCTTGCTAAACGTCCGAGATAATCCATAACAGCAGTTTCATTATCTGCAGAACATGGCCCGATGATAACTAAGAATTTATCAGATGCGCCTGTGAATACATCACGGATTTCTTTGTCTCTTGCAGCTTTGATTTGTTTTGCTTCTTCACTCAGAGGCATCTCTTCTTTTAGTTCCTCTGGAGAAGGCATTTTAGCGATTTTGTGCATTCCCATAGTTGTTTTCTCCTTAACAATTCATACAATAAAGCAAATTTGCTTGTGTATATTTTAACAAATAATAATCTTTGTGTAAAGATAAGGAAATGTGAAATGGGACTTTACAAAACAGACAGGAGTTATTATAATAAAATTTATAAACAGGAAACACTTTCATTTTCTGGTAATTGAATATTGAAGTAGAGAAGATTGATTCTCCAACTTCAGGGCAGAGTGAGATACGAAAGTATCAATTCTCGACTGGCGGTGATACTCCAAGAGAGGCAAGTCCGCGAGCGTTTGGCCGATCAGGTTAGAATCCTGAACCAACAGTATAGTCTGGATGAAAGAAGTAGTTGGATGACATATCTTAAGATGTTATGCAGATAGAAGATATGTGATCAAGTCAGAAGCCCTGTCGTTTATGTAGATAAATGGACAGGATTTTTTAATTTATAGGGAGACCCTATAAATCTAAGATTTTAAATCAGAAAGGGAGAATTATCATGGCAGGAGACATAATGACAATGAAAAGAACGAAGTTCAATATCAGAACGATCGCAGTGACAGGTATGTTAGGAGCATTAGCAACTGTGCTGATGTTTTTGGAATTTCCAATTCCAATGTTGATACCACCATTTATCAAGTTTGACTTTTCCGAACTTCCAGCATTACTAGCAGCATATGCGATGGGACCGGTATCTGGAATTGCAGTATGTTTTATCAAGAATGTGATCAACCTTCTTCATACACAGACAGGTGGAGTCGGAGAACTATCTAACTTTATCTTAGGTGTATGCTTTGTATTACCAGCAGGACTTATTTATAAGAGAAAGAAAACACAGAAGAGTGCAATGATCGGAGCATTAGCAGGAGCAGTCCTGATGTCAGTAGTCAGTGTATTTTCAAACTACTTTGTTGTATATCCAGTATACACAAATTTCATGCCAATGCAGGCAATTCTTGGAGCATATCAGGCGATCAACAAGAATGTAAAGACATTATGGGATGCATTGATCTGGTTTAATATGCCATTTACATTTATCAAAGGAATGTGCAGTGTTGTGATCACATTCTTTATCTACAAGAAGATTTCTCCAATCTTAAAGGGAACAAGCAGATAAGAAGATAAGAAAAAGGTGTCGGAATAAGAATTCCGGCACCTTTTGCGTACACAGAGTTAAAAATTAATCTTCTAATTTTTTAGCTGCTTTTTCCATAAAAGGTTCACTGGCAACGATGAATCTTTCGTGAGTACCGATTCCAACACGTCCTTTGTTATCAGTTACTTCTACATGGAATACCAGACGTTTGCGGTCGATCTCTGTTAAGGAACAATGACATTTGATCGTTCCACCAACTGGTGTTGCGGAAACATGCGCAATGTTTAAATTTGTTCCAACAGTAGTCTGTCCTTCTTCAAGTTTTCCAGCTAGTAGATTAACTGCAGACTGCTCGATCAAAGAGATCATGGCAGGTGTGGCATAAACAGGAAGGCTTCCGCTTCCCCATTTCTCAGCAGTGTTTTCTGGAACTACTTCTTCTGTTAATTCGATTTCGTCTCCAACATGAATGTTCATAATTTTCTCTCCTAAAATTTTAGTTTATATGTATATCTTTAGTATAGCAAAGTTCGTTAAAAATTCCATAGTTTTTTCACATTTTTACAAAAAATTGCACAAGGAAGAAAGACTGGACTCGATTTAAAAAATAAGGTATGCTATTGGTAAATTGGAGGTGCTTGGTTTGAAATTATATTTGATCAGACATGGAGAAACAGATTGGAACAAGGAATTTAAGATTCAGGGAAGTTCAGACATCGAATTGAATGAATATGGAAGAGAATTGGCATTTATTACGCGAGAAGGTCTTAGACATATTCCATTTGATATCGCATATACCAGTCCGTTGAAACGTGCGAAGGAAACAGCAGAGATCATTCTTGGAGGCAGGAATATTCCGCTATATGAAGATAAACGGGTCCAAGAAGCGTGTTTTGGATCGTTTGAGGGTGCAACATTAAAGGAATTGAGAGAAAGACAGGATCCATTTCTCAAATTCTTTGATGCGCCAGAAGAATTTAAAAAAATTGAAGGATGTGAGACACACGAAGAGGTAATCGCAAGATCATCTGATTTTTTCAATGATATGATCTTGCCAAATGAGAAAAAATATCAACATATAGCAGTATTTTCTCATGGAGCATGGATCCACAGCTTACTTACATATATTTATCAGAGAGAGATTAAGGAATACTGGCATGCGCCAAGACAGGAAAACTGTGGTGTGACAACGATCCAGATTGAAGATGGTGTCTGCCATGTATTAAAGGAATCAGAGATTTTCTACAATAAAGATGGAGAATGATATATGACAAAAAGACAATTTATGGAGGAGTTAAGATCTTCCTTAGAGGGAATGGTATCACAGGCAGTGATTCAGGAGAACATGAATTACTATGAGGATTATATCAATGAGCAGATCCGAAATGGAAAGAACGAACAGGATGTATTGAATGAATTAGGAAGTCCGAGACTGATCGCCAGATCGATCATTGATGCCAAAGGTGAGGATGATGACTATGTACAGACAGAGTATTACGAAGAGGAACAGGATGAAGGAACACCAGAAGATATGTTTGGTGGTAACACACATATTTTTACGATGAATTCTACAAAGTTCAAACTTGGATGTCTACTGTCAGTGATCATATTTATTTTTATCATTTATTTACTATTTCATGTATTTAGTGCAATGATGGTTGTGTTAGGCCCCGTGATTATTATCGGTGTGATCGTAGCTTTGATCATGAAGATCACAGGAAGGTAAGGAAACAAAGAAAGGAATCAATATGGATATAAATGAAGAAGCATATGCGATACAGGAAGAAGTGGTCGAATTTCGAAGAGCACTGCACCGTTGTCCTGAGATAGCATTTCATGAAACGATGACGATGGAATATATCAGAGAACATCTGGAAGAATGGGAGATTTCTTATAAGATTTTTGATCCATCAGGAATCATTGCAGTTGTTGGCAATGGCAAGAAAGAAACGATCGCATTAAGGGCAGACATGGACGCACTGGAAGTACAGGAAGAGACAGGACTTGATTTTGCATCTTTGAATCACGGATGTATGCATGCATGTGGACATGATGGACACACAGCAATCTTACTTGCAACAGCAAAGATATTGAAGAAACATGAATCAGAACTTGACCGCAGAGTATATCTTGTATTTCAGCCTGCGGAAGAAACCGCAGAAGGAGCCAGATTCATGTTGAAGACAGGAGTTTTGGACAGTGTGAAACGCATTTATGGAGTCCATATTTTTAACGGTATACCGTCTGGCAAGATTTCACTGGAAGCAGGCCCAAGAATGGCAGCGACAAACTGGCTGGCAGTTCATTTATACGGAAGATCAGGACATGCAGGGAAACCACATGAAGGGATTGATACTGCAGTGGCAGTATCTTCCATGGTTATGAATTTTCAGAGCATCATCAGCAGGAATTTAAATCCATTAGATCCAGCAGTTTTAACGATCGGAAAGGTCGAAGCCGGGACAGCGAGAAATGTGATCGCAGGGGAAGCAAAGATCGAAGGGACTGCAAGAACATTTTCCAGACAAGCTCAGGAGATGATCGAGCGCAGAGTCAAAGAGATCGCGAAAGCCCATGAACAGATGTATGGAGTAGATGTTTCGGTTGATTTTCAACAATCAAGCCATGGGGCACTGATCAATGATCCGGGTGTTGTAGAAGATGTCATGGAGAAAGCAGGGGAAGTCTTTGATCCGTCAGAGTTTACCCATGTTGAAGCAATGATGTTAGGAGAAGATTTTGCAAATTATCTGGAAGAAATGGATGGATGTTTTGCATTTATCGGTGGCGGCGACCACCCTGCAAACCATCATGGAAAGTTTGATTTTGATGAAAAAGCATTGATCAGTGGTGTCCGTCTCATGCTGACATTTGTAATTGTATAGGATATAGTTCATGAAAATCAGTTGTAGACAGGAACAACATATGATATAATCAAAAACCAACAGAAACACGTATATTTAATAGAAGAAAAGGTAGGGAAATATGAATTTAGTATACCACAGTACAAGAAATAGTGAAGAAACAGCAACCGCCTCTGAAGCTATTTTAAAAGGATTAACAAGCGATGGAGGATTATTTGTACCAGACAGCATTCCAAAATTAAATGTATCGTTGGAAGATCTGACAAAGATGTCCTATCAGGAAATTGCTTATGCAGTCATGAAAGAATTCCTTACAGATTTTACAGAAGAAGAATTAAAGACATGCATTAATAATGCATATGACAGCAAATTCGATACAGAAGAGATCGCAGTGACAAAGAAAGTAGATGGAGCATATTATCTGGAATTATTCCATGGAGCAACCATCGCATTTAAAGATATGGCATTATCTATTCTGCCACATTTACTTGTAACATCAGCAAGAAAGAATAATGTAAAGAATGAGATCGTGATCTTAACAGCAACATCCGGAGACACAGGAAAAGCGGCTTTAGCAGGATTTGCAGATGTACCGGGAACAAAGATCATCGTATTCTATCCAAAGTCTGGAGTCAGCCCAATTCAGGAAAAACAGATGGTAACACAGAAGGGTGACAATACATACGTGATCGGAATCAAAGGAAACTTTGATGATGCTCAGACAGGTGTTAAGAAGATGTTCTCTAACAAAGAGTTAGCGAAAGTGATGAATGACAACGGATTCCAGTTCTCATCTGCAAACTCAATCAACATCGGACGTTTAGTACCACAGGTTGTATATTATGTAAAGGCATATGCTGATTTATTAAAACAGGGTGCATTAAAGGCCGGGGAACCTATGAATGTAGTCGTTCCAACAGGAAACTTTGGTAATATTTTAGCTTCTTATTATGCAAAACAGATGGGTATTCCAATCGGCAAATTTGTCTGCGCATCTAATAAGAATAAAGTATTATTTGATTTCTTTGAGACAGGAAAATACGATCGTAACAGAGAATTCTATGTTACAACATCTCCATCTATGGATATTCTGATCTCAAGTAACTTAGAGCGTATGATCTATAGAATTGCAGGAAATGATGCAAAACAGTGTGCCAAATTTATGGCAGCATTGACAAAAGACGGTGAATATGTGATCACAGATGCCATGAAAGCAGAATTATCTGAGTTCTTTGGAGCTTTCGGAAGTGAAGAAGAAACAGCAGTGAAGATTAAAGAAGTCTATGACAAAGAAGGATATGTGATGGATACACATACAGCAGTCGCAGCAGTTGCATATGATAAATACAAAGCAGCGACAGGAGATGACAAGACTCCAACAGTGATCGCTTCTACAGCAAGTCCATACAAATTCACAAGAAGTGTTATGGATGCGATTGATCCAGCATACGATGCAGAAGATGACTTTGAATTAGTTGATGAACTTAACAAAGTATCTAAGACAGCAATTCCAAAAGCGATCGAAGAGATCAGAACTGCACCAGTTCTTCATGATACGGTATGTGAGACAGCAGGAATGGAAGACGAAGTGAAGAAGATTCTTGGAATCTAATGAATCATAAAAAAGCAACCCATGGAAGAAAATGGGTTGCTTTTTTTATGCGAAAATGTTATGATAAACCAAGATAGGGAATAAATGGAAGAGAATACAATATCAGATAATTCTAAAAACATATCAACAAGATAAATCTAAGATGAGATCAATCAGATCTGACAAATCCATTCACGACATATGATGATCGAATGATGATGAATCCAAGGGAAGCTGACAATTGAATAAGACCATTTTCCGGCACAGTCCGGGAGGACATATTCCGCCATGATCTGCGGGCAATGAATTTTATGCCATGAACAATAGGATTGAGGTTCTTTTATGATACCACGAAGAGCACAGGGAGCGAACAAGGATATGATAATGAGACTTCTGCATGGTCATGGAGGTGAGTGCAGCCTGTCATAAGAATGAGGGGAGCCGGGAGGCTATGAGACATTTTGTCTGTTGGAGAATGAGGGAAATATAAAGATATGACAAGGAGGAGAGTACATTATGAAGAAAAAGAGACAATGGTTCATGTGCCTTGGGATGATCGGAGTTTTTACGGCATCCGTAATCTTATCTGTGTTTGGACAGCGAAAGGTGAAAGCACAGTTAAATACTGAGAATGCGGGGAAGATCACAAGCAGTTGGGCAGATGAGAAACATATTTTCTCATCATTTGACGATGAAAAAGCACTTTCAGTGGATGCATCCTACGGTTTTAAGATGCATGCAACAGATCAGACGAAGACGATCATAGAAGCAGGAAAGAAAGCAGCAAAATTACCAGAGATCGAGATGCCGGATTTCCTTAAAAAGTATACATGGTTTCAGACTTCACAAAATACCGCAGGGAATATTAAGATCCGAAAAACAAATATGGAGATCTATCAATGCAAAGCCGATGGAAGTAATGGCCATTGGGAAAAATTAGATTTGGTCATGACGGTTACTGGAATCGAAAAGTATAAGAATCAAGACGGTTATGTGGCGATTGGAAGCGGCATCAATGGATGTGCTTATGTTGGAATCGAAGAGATGACATTAAAAAGTGATTTTTATAAAGCAGGAACGAATACACCAGTAACGATCAAAAGTAATATGACGTTAAAGGATATTGATACATATCAGTATATCGGGATCAAAGCAAACAAGATTCACGGAGAATATGTATCAAAGAATACAAAATTAAGTTGTAAAAGATCAGGGGAAACTAGTATTTATTATGCGGATTTTCCAGATAATTACAGTAGTGAAGATTTTACTTGTGTAGGATTTACATTTGCATCAGATTCTTTTGAATATACATTCGGAAGGAGTCTTGAAAAAGCACCAACAAAAGAGGAGCAATATGTAGGATATGGACAGAATATGATCCGCTTTGACCCAGTTGACCCAACCAAAGAGGTGATCGGAGAAGATGGGACCAAGACGGAACATCTAAGAGTGCAAGATCTGGCAAAATCTTGGGATTATGAAGTCAGTCAGGTAATTGCGGGAGAAATTCCAAAGGCACATTATTTTGATAAGTTTGCATTTGAAGATCAGATCGAATCCTGTTTAAAGATTCTGGATATCAAGGTTTACGGAGATGATGAGGATGTAAGCAGTCAGTTTGATATTTCACAAAACGGCAATCTTGTAAGAGCAGAACTTAAGAATCCGAAAGATGCCGAATTTTATAAAAAATCTGTTTATAAATTAAAGATCAAAGTAAAGATGAATATTCCGGAGAATGCATCCAAAGAACAGTTAGATCAATTGCGTAAGATATGGAAAGAACATGGGCATTATAATACAAAGGAAACGATGATCACAGAAAAAAATACAGCGAAAACGATCATTAATGATAAGATAGAAATGACCAATGAGGTTCGTGTAGATATCGAGCTGCCAAAAGAAAATGTAGATACGCCGGGTCTTTTGATCAGGAAAGAGACAAAACAATATGAATATCAGGCAAAAGATGAGATCACCTATAAGGTAACAGTGAAAAATCAAAACGAAAAAGCAAAGACAGCTTATTTTACGATTCAGGATACATCCTTTGCAAGTGTGATGGATATGAAGTTACAGGATATAAAAATCAATGGTCTTGATAAGAAGGATTACATATTACAGACAGAAAATAATGGATTTATTTTGAAGTCAAAAGGTGATTATGCCCTTCCATATGGACAGACGATCGAGATTACATATACAGTAAAAAGTGGAGTCCTTACAAATGGAAAAGTGATCGATAATACTGCATCTGCATGGGCAGCAGGAATTCCAGAAACAAGGGCATCAAGGCAGGTGTATATCAACTCGCCAAAAAATAATGTGATAAAATCAGCTCCAGTACAGCTTTATAAAAAAGGAGATCATGTAACTTATCAGGCAGTGATCACCAATCCAAATCCGGGAACTTTTATGAGAAATTTGGAGATTCAGGATGAACTTCAGGCAGAAGGGATCAAGATCATACCAGGAACCGTAGCGGTTATATCTGGTGGGAAAAACATTGCATCTGAGTGTAAGATCACATTTGATCCAAGTGGAAGAAGTTATGAGATCATAACACCACTTGCACTGAAAAATGGTACGATTCCAGCAATGGGTTCGGAAGAAGGAAAGAAAACAGGATCTTATGAAAATCTTCGCATGACGGATAAGATAGAGATCACTTATCAGGCAGTGATTGAAGAAGATGGACTCGAAGGACAGGAAGTAAAGAATATTATGCACGTTGCTGCGACAAAAAACAGCAATGGAGATCTGATCCGGGAAGATAAAGAGATTCCGTCAGGAAGCGGGATGGCAGATGAGACGATCAAGGTGAAAGCACCAAAACTGCAAATCACAAAACAATCGGATAAAAAGGTTTATGCAGTAGGAGAAACTGGATATTATAAACTTCATATCACACAAGGAAAAGAAGGCATGACAGCACAGAATGTAAAAGTCGTGGATGAGTTCGAAAAAGAAGGTATGAAGGTTCAGAAGATCGAAGTAAAACTTAATGAAAAAGATATTACATCGGATTGCAAGATTGATGCGAAAGACCATCGGTTTACGATTGAAACAGGAAAAGATCTTGGTGAAAATGATGTGATGACGGTAGCTTATCAGGTTGTATTTGAAAAGAGGATTGAAGGAGCCGTGAAGAATACAGCAGTTGCAGGAAGTGATAATACAGAAGATGATCAGGATGAAAATACAGTCGTTGTAAAACCACCTGTGTTAAAGATTGAAAAAAGTACTGCGCATAAGTCTTACAAAGAAGGACAAAGCGGAGAATACAAGATCCGTGTAACACAGAGAAATGAGAATATGACAGCACATCAGGTAGTCGTAGAAGATCATTTTGAACAAGAAGGAATGGAGATTTCACAGATCCGTGTAAAATACAATGGGGAAGATATCACCAAGCAATGTGAGATCATAATAGATGAGAATCTTAGAAAATTTAAGATCATCACAGGAAAAGATGTCAGTGACAAAGATGAACTTCTGGTAATATATCAGACAGCATTTAAGAAGATGATCACAGGAGATATCAAAAACATTGCGGAAAGCTATAGTGATGATGCGGATAAAGTCAGAGATGATCAAGTGGTAGTAATGGAAGCTGTACAGCCAGCATTGATGATCACCAAGAAGGTTGATAAAACAACATATAAAGTTGGTGATATCTGCGAGTATCAGCTGGTTGTTATGCAGACGATCAAAGATGCGATCGCAAAAAATATTGTGATCGAAGATCAGCTTTCAAGAAATGGAGCTAAGGTGATCAAGAACAGCATTAAGATTTATGCACCAGATGGGTCAGATATTACCAGACAGTGCACGATCACTGCAGGAGAAAATAAGTATGTCATTGAGACAGGAAAGAATTTATCTTATGATGAATCCATAAAAGTATCGTATCAGGTAAAACTAAAAGAAGCATCACTTTCTGGAAAGACATTAAAAAATACAGCGACAGGAAAAGCAGATTTTGTCAAACCAGTTAGTGCAGTACGTTTAGTGAAGATCAAAAAAGAATCGAAATCAACAGTGACAACGGGAAATAAAGCAGATCGATCCAATACTTCTGAATATAAAAGATCACCAGGAACAAGGGATGCAGCGAGCACACCAAAAACAGGAGATTCCTTCGATGAGAAATGGATTTTTGCATTGTTGGCAGCATCTTTAGGTGGAAGTTTTATATATTGGAAAAAGAAGAAAAAACACTAGTAATTCTAGGGACAAAGCCTTTACGAAATACTGAGGATAAGGTACAATGAAAGAAAAATGTTGGGAGTGACGTATATGGCAAAAGATTTTTTCGGACGTCTGGAAGAAACGATTCAGACCACAGGGAAAGCAGCGGCGCAGAAAGCTAAAGAAGTCGCAGATTCCGCAAAAAGACACAATGATCTAAGAGTCGCCAAGAGAGATTTAAATGATCTGTACCGTCAGGTGGGAGAGAAGTATTTTGAAGAACATATGGATTACCCACAGGCAGAGTATATTGACCTGTTTAATCTGATCGAGAAGCTTCGTGGAGATATCGAAATCCTGAAGCAGGAGATTGACGGAGGAGACGACGAAGCGGCGGAAGAAGATATCGAAGATATCGAGGAATAAACTATTAACAAATACAACAAAACATTGAAAGAAGCTTGTAAAGATTTATCTTTATGAGCTTTTTTTCATTTAGGAGGAATTTATGATAGATACAATTGGAATGACAGATATTGGGAATGGGAGACCATCCAATCAGGATGCTTATCTGTTGCGTCAGAAGGAAAAGAACGGAAAGCTTTATCTGCTCGCAGTCGTCTGTGACGGCATGGGAGGTTTGAAAAAAGGAGAGATTGCCAGTCATTATATCGTGGAAGTATTAAAACAATGGTTTGACGAAACGTTGTTTGATGGATTAGAAACTATGGGAATTGATATGATCGAGCAGAATCTGATTGATCTGATCCGCAGGATCAATCAGAATCTTTTGTTAATGAGTCGTCGGATGGAAGAAACAAAATCCATGGGAAGCACATTAACCTTATTGTTTGTTGAAGAACATGAATTTTTTGTCTTAAATGTCGGTGATTCGAGAACTTACTGGTTTGACAGGGACCGTAAATTTGTAACGACAGATCACACTCTGGCAGAGTTAGAACTGCGTGCTGGACATCTCACAAAAGAACAGGCAAAAAAAGATCCGAGAAGACATATTTTGATCCAGTGTGTAGGTGTGACAAAAGATATCCGGATTGATTGTTACAAAGGCAGATTAAATCCAGGAATGGAGTTTTTATTATGTACTGATGGCTTTTATGGGCTGCTTGAGGAAGAAGAAATCTATCAGGTAGAGGCATCAAAAGAACAGATCAAAGAATGGGTGCAGAAATGTTTTCAGAAAGTAAAAAGAAGAGGAGAATTAGACAATCTGTCCTGTGTGATCGTCAAAGTTCCGAACAAGAAATAGGAAAGATTTATCACCAACGTTATCAAGTCCGAAAAATACTTGGAGAAGGCGGAATGGGTAAAGTTTTTCTTGCACTGGATCAAAAGACCGGAAAAGAGGTTGCTGTGAAGATCGTGAAGGATCAAAAACAGTGGGACAGGGAGAGGGTGATCTTGCAAAAATTAAAACATACCAAAGGTGTGCCGGAATTATTTTTTGCAGGAAAGGAAAAGGAACTTTTTCTGGTGATGGAATATATTCTTGGAAATTCGTTAAAACGATATGGCAGAGTCTGTGGAAAATTTTATAAAAAGAAAAGTTTATTGTGGATGATCAAAATCTGCAAAGTGCTGAATAAGATTCATGAACAAGGAATCATTCATATGGATCTGAAACCAGAAAATATCATGCTTGATCGATCTGGAAATATATACTTGATCGATTTTGGAGCGGCATTGTTTGCGGGAGAAAAATTAAGTGGATATGGAACCAAAAACTATGCATCCAAAAAACAGGCAAAGACAGAAGAAAGAGCAGACATTTATTTTGATATATATAGTTTAGGAAAAACAATGGAATCTTTATTGAAAGCAACAGATGCTGTCCAAAAGATCATAGAAAAATGTCTGATCGATGACGATGCAAAAAGATATCACAACATAAGGCAGATTCAGGCAGATTTTGAGAGAATATTGAGAATCTGTCGTATGAAGAAAGGGTTCATGGTGGTGATTGCTGTTTTTTGTATCCAGAATCTCTGGAATCAGATACAGAGGGAAGAGCAAAGAGAGAAAGAAGTCATTGTACAGAAAAAGTCTCAAAGAGAGATAAAAAAGGCAATGGCTTATTTTTATGGAACGGATCAGATACAAAAGAATACACAATTGGCACGAGTGTATCTTGAAAGATGTAGAGGGATGAAAAAGAATGTGTCATCGTATTTGGTGCTTTTAGATGTTTTAGATGGCAGGAGAAATGATATAAGTGCGGAAAAACTTATGAAGATCGTACAGGATTGTCAGACCGATGTGCATGATTTCTGGTCGGCATATTTTTATCTTCATTTTTATACAGTAAATACAGCAAAACTGTCAGAGAATGTATGGAAAGAAGCAGAAAAAATGTTAGAACAGATACAAAAATATCCACAAAAGGAAGAATATCAGAAATTAGTGGAAGCAGACCGGATCAATTTATATGAAAGAGAAGCAGAAAAAGGAGATGATAGAAAGTTTTTAGAGGAAACAGACCGGGTTTTCAAAGAAAATCTTAAAGGAGATCCTGCATGGAAATTGTATGAAAGAAAGCTTGTTTATCTGGAATCAAAACAGCCAGATATCAGCAGGGAGTTTGAACGATTTCTAAAGAAATATCCAAAAGTTATGGATGCCTATGTGGAGTATAGTATTTATTTATGCAGGAACAATAAAATGACACAGGCACAAAGGGTCTATAGGGAAGGTAGAAAACAGACAGGAATGACAAGCAAAAGAGCAGAGGAATTGAGGAGGAAACTTGGGTTATGATCAGAAAATATAAGATATATATCATCATGGGAATCACAGTATTTCTTCTTTTTATGGTTTTACCGGTCGATACGAAGGGAGATTGGGAAATCCCTTGGGACATTACTCTGGAAGGAGAAGGGAATGATCCTGCATTTCGAAGCAGTACAGTGATGGAAATATTTCTAAAAAATGGGACAGCACCAAAGGATGTTACAATTTTCGTGAATCAACAGAAAATAAATCCGATCTGGGATTACGAACAAAGTACACAGATCAGTTTTCAGGAAGAAGGGATTTATAAGGTTCATATTGTTCATAAAAATGGATATGAAGAAATAAGGCAGGTTATGGTCGAATTAAATAATCCAACAACAGCCAAGATCACAGCGGGAGCGTATACTCCAGGAGCATGGAGCAAAAAGAATGTGGTATTGGAAGCTTATGGAGCCAAAGCAGTTTCTGATATTCAATTTTATGAATATAAAATAGGACAAGATGAATGGAAGCAGATGAAAAATAACAAGTTAGAGATCAGCAAAGATTTTGATGAGCTTGTTTATATCAGAGCAGTTTCAAAGGCTGGAAGAGAAGGAGTGATCAGTCAGATTCCAGTGAGAGTATGGAAACAAAAACCAGAACTTGCAAAGATCCAATGTGATCAGGAACCTATTGGTGGATGGTATTCGAAAATTCCTGTTTTCTCATATGATCTGAAGGAAAAAGAAGGACCACAGGTGCATCTTTATGCGCAGCTTACAGATTTGAAGACAAAAGAGATACTGACAGGAATCGATCAGATTCCTAGAATCAGGAGGGATGGAAGATATCAGCTTGATATCTATACGAAAGATGAATCTGGAAATCGATCAGAACAACTCTACCAAACGACTTGTTTTGTGGATACAGATAATCCAGAGATTTTTGTTCGCTATCAAAATCCAAGATCAGAAATTTTAAAATACCAGAAAGCTCAGATCATAGTTAAGGATGAAAATCTGAAAAAGGGAAATATGATCTTAAGAACATCGGGGAAACAGGTAAAGCCATGGAAGTTGGAAGGTGATCATTATGAAACAGAAGTTATATTTTTAAAGGATGGAAAACAGACATTGTCTGTTCGGGCAGAAGATCTGGCAGGAAATAAGATGATCATACAGGAAAAGTCGTTTATCATTGATACACAAAAACCAAGGATTAAAATTCAAGGAATTGACAATGGAAGATCATATTCAAAGCCTGTAAAAATTCAAGTAGATGTGAAAGATCAAAATCTGAATCCAGATAAGACATATATTTATCTTAACGGAAAGAAGATGGATTCCGTTATGATCAAAAAGGATGGATATTATACCATTGATGTGAAAACTGAAGATCTTGCAGGAAATCAAAATAGGTGCAGCAGAAAATTTACTGTCAATCAAAAAGGCATACAGATTCATTTTCTGCAGGAGGATTTAAAGGAAAAACAGATATCAACAAAAAATCTGAAGCCAGGATTTCGCATTGAAAGTCTGGAACCAGTGCAGGTAATGGCATTTCTTGTGAATGGGCAAAAAAAGGAATATCAATGGAAAGAAGATAAAGTTTATATAAAAGATCCTATCACAGAAAATGGGAAATGCAGTGTCAGTCTGCATGTAAAAGACAGTGCCGGAAATGAAAAAACAAGTGAAGAAATACAGTTTTTTTATGACACACAAAAACCGGTGATCAAAATAGAAGGGCTTGATCAGAAATCTGAATGTGAATATGGAAAACAGATCGGCATCCTTTTGGAAAATAAAACAGATCAGTGGGAGAAGGTTATTTTGGATGGAAAAGAACAAAAACTGGAACATCATAAGATCACATGGAAAGAATTGGCTCCTGGAAAGCATGTTCTTCATCTGAAAGCAGTGGATCAGGCAGGAAATAAAACTGATCAAAGGATCACATTTAAGATCACAAAAGTCCTTCCAAAAGCAGTGAAACAAATTGTGGTAAAACAAGATAAAATACCATCAAAAAAAGATGAAAAAAAACAAAAACATCCCAATTTATGGCTTTTATTTCTCATAGGAACAAGCATTTTCGTATCTGTAAAAATGTTTTGTAGTTATAGGAAATCCAGGCATTCTTGAATCTTTTTCATTCTATGTTATAATAAAGGTTACGTATATAGTTCAATCAAATGGAGGAATGGATATTATGGCAGAAGAAGTAAAAGAAACAAGAGAAGATTTTGAAGCACAGTTAGAAGAATCTTTAAATAAAGCATCAACAAATGAAGACGCAGTATGGAACCGTTTAGAGCAGATGAAAGAAGATGGGGATGTTCTGGCATTGACAGTTGGCGGTGTTGTAAATGGTGGAGTTATCGTTTATGTCGAAGGAATCCGTGGATTTATTCCAGCATCTTTATTATCAACAAAATATGTAGAAGATCTGAACGTATGGTTACAGAAAGATGTGGAAGCAAAGATCATCACAGTAGAACCAGAAGAACAGAGACTTGTCTTATCTGCAAAAGCTGTTGAGAAGGAAAAAGAAAGAAAAGAACGCGAGAATAAGATCAATGAATTAAAAGTTGGTACAGTTGTAGAAGGTACAGTTGAAAATATCATGCCATATGGAGCATTTGTTGATATCGGTGATGGAATCAGTGGATTAGTTCATATTTCACAGTTAAGCCAGAAGAGAGTAAAATCTCCAGAAGAAGTTGTGAAAGAAGGAGATGCTGTTACAGTTAAGATCATTAAAGTCGCAAATGGAAAAGTAAGTTTAAGTATCAAAGCATTAGAAGATGATAAAGAAGCAGCTAAGAAAGCAGAAGAAACTGGTGTGGAATACACAGAAGATGCAGCTGGAACAAGTCTTGGTGACTTACTTGCAAATATCAAATTATAGGAAGGAACATATATGGCAGGATCAGGTTTTGGCACAAATTTTCGAATTACAACATGGGGGGAAACTCATGGTGCAGGCGTAGGTGTCGTGGTAGATGGATGTCCGGCTGGATTACCTCTTGAGAGAGAAGATGTTCAGAAATATCTGGACCGCAGAAAACCAGGGCAGTCAAAGTATACAACACAGAGAAAAGAAGGAGATCAGGTTGAGATTCTTTCTGGTATCTTCGAAGGAAGAACAACAGGGACTCCGATCTCCATGGTTGTATATAACAAGGATCAGAGGTCTAAAGATTACAGCAATATCAAAGATATTTACCGTCCAGGACATGCAGATTTTACATTTGACATGAAATATGGATTCAGAGATTACCGCGGTGGCGGCAGATCTTCTGGACGAGAGACGATCGGACGTGTAGCAGCAGGAGCTGTAGCAGCGAAAGTTTTGAAAGAACTGGGAATTGAGATCAAAGCTTATGCAAAAGCGATCGCCGGAATTGAAGTATCTAAGGATCATTTTGACTTTGCGGAGATGAATAACAATCCATTTAACATGCCAGATAAAGAGGCAGCAAAACTTGTACAGGAGAAAGCAGACCAGATGATTAAAGAGATGGATTCCATCGGTGGTATCATTGAATGTCAGATCACAGGAATGCCAGTTGGAATCGGGGAAACCGTTTTTGATAAACTGGATGCAGAACTTTCGAAAGCCATTATGTCCATTGGATCAGTAAAAGGCTTCGAGATCGGAGATGGATTTGAGGCTGCCAACCTGCGAGGGTCAGAGAATAATGATGATTTTATCTGTGTTGATGGGAAGGTAGCAAAAGAGACAAATCATTCTGGAGGAGTTCTTGGAGGAATGAGTGATGGAAGTGCGATCGTATTCCGTGCAGCCATCAAACCGACACCATCGATCGCACAGACACAGAAGACAGTCAATCGTGATCTTGATAATGTAGAGATTGAAATTCATGGCCGTCATGATCCAATGATTGTGCCAAGAGCTGTAGTTGTGGTAGAATCAATGGCAGCTGTTACGATTCTTGATGGAGTTTTAAAGAATCTTGGTGCAACAATGGATAATATTAAGAAAATTTATGGTGAATAAGAATGTATGAATTAATCAAAAAAGACGGAAGAGCAAAAAGAGGCCGTTTAACAACGGTCCATGGTGTGATCGAAACACCAGTATTTATGAATGTCGGGACTGTGGCAGCGATCAAAGGTGCAGTCAGTACAGATGATCTCAAAGATATTGGAACACAGGTGGAGTTATCTAATACATATCATCTGCATGTAAGAACAGGAGATAAGCTGATCAAGGAATTTGGAGGGCTGCATAAGTTTATGCACTGGGACCGCCCAATCCTTACAGATTCTGGCGGATTTCAGGTGTTTTCATTGGCGAAGCTTCGTAAGATCAAAGAAGAAGGCGTTTCTTTTGCTTCTCATATTGATGGAAGAAAGATTTTCATGGGACCAGAAGAAAGTATGCAGATCCAGTCAAACTTAGGATCAACGATCGCGATGGCATTTGACGAATGTCCGCCACATCCTGCAACAAGAGAGTATATGCAGAATTCTGTTGATCGTACAACAAGATGGTTGAGACGATGCAAAAAAGAGATGGACCGCTTAAATTCTCTGGAAGATACAGTCAATCCACATCAGATGTTATTTGGGATCAATCAGGGTGGAACATTTGAAGATATCCGAATCGAACACGCCAAAGAGATTTCCAAGATGGATCTAGATGGATATGCATTAGGTGGACTTGCGGTTGGAGAAACACATGAAGAGATGTACAATATCCTTGAAAAGACAGTGCCATATCTGCCAGAAGATAAACCAACTTACCTGATGGGGGTTGGAACACCGGTGAATATTTTAGAAGCAGTTGACAGTGGAGTTGATTTCTTTGATTGTGTATATCCAACAAGAAATGGCCGTCATGGACATGTATATACGAATCAGGGAAAACTTAATATGTTCAATAAAAAATACGAACTGGACCATCGCCCGATCGAAGAAGGATGCCAGTGCCCAGCCTGTAGAAGTTACAGCAGAGCCTATATTCGACATCTTTTAAAAGCAAAAGAAATGCTAGGAATGAGATTATGTGTCTTGCATAACTTGTATTTTTATAATACAATGATGAGTGAGATTCGTCAGGCAATCGAAGAAGGCAATTATAAGGAATACAAGAAACGTAAGATCGATGGCATGATGAACCAGTAATCTTATTAGAAAGATGGAGGAAGAAAATGGATCAGGTTACAATGACAATTCTAATGTTGGTTGTTTGTTTTGGATTAATGTACTTTTTAACGATCAGACCACAGAAGAAAAAAGAAGAAGAATTAAAACAGATGATGGAAACTCTGGAAGTTGGAGACAGCGTGTTGACAACAAGCGGATTTTACGGAGTTGTTGTAGATAAAGTTGATGAAACAACGATCATTGTTGAATTTGGTAACGACAAACATTGCCGTATCCCAATGGAGAAATCAGCAATCCAGGCAATGGAAAAAGCGAATGCATCATCATCTGAAGAATAAGATGAATATTTGATCAAAAGAAAAGAATCTGAGACAGAGAATAGTATCTGTATTTCAGATTCTTTTTTTGTTTCTTAATATTAATTCATCAGATCATCAATCAAATGATCTGGGACAAATAACGGTCCGCGTCCGGTTCCGATTTCGATATCTGGTTTATTCGTTCCATGGAAGTCTGATCCTCCAGTTGCAAGAAGATCATATTCTTTCTGCCATTGGCGAAGTTTTGTGATCTGGCCGATATGATGGGAAGAATGATAAACTTCGATTCCTGCGAGCCCTTCTTCTTTCAGATCATGAATGAGATGTTTGGTATCTTCATTTGAGAATTTATATAAAAATGGATGTGCAAGAACCGGAATTCCGCCAGCATCAAGGATTAATCTTAAGCAATCTTTTGGATCAAAAAATGGTTTTGGAACATAATATTTACACTTTTCACCAAGATATTTGGAAAAAGCCTGATCCATGGAAGAACAAATGCCTTCTGAGATCAAAGTTCTTGCAAAGTGAGCTCGTGTGATCACAGTATGAGGATCACCATTTTGCAGTTTTTCAAGCGTGATCGGATAACCGTCTTTTTGAAAGAGTTCGATCATATCAAGATTTCTCTGAAACCGTTTGTCACGGAGCATGTTGAGAGTATGATTTAACTGCTGATCCTTATAGTTGATTCCGTATCCTAATACATGAATCTCACGATGAAGTGCATCACATGAAATTTCGATTCCAGGAATGAATTTCAGATCATCTGGAAGATCCATAGCAAGAATTTCCGGAATTCCATCGACAGTATCATGATCTGTCAGAGAAAATCCATATAATCTTTTTGCTATCACTTTTTGAACAATCTGTTTTGGTGTAAAAGTTCCATCGGAACAAGTAGAATGTATATGAAGATCGATCATAGGAAAACTCCTTTCGTATTTTTAATGTCAGTTTATCACAAAAAGGCATAGATTCAAAATACCAGTCATAGATTAAATAGAAAAAGGAGCAATTGTTATGGACATGGGGAAAAAGGGACTCTATATGATACAAAGTCTGGTATTTGCCTACATTGCCACAGGAATTTTATTGTGTCTTCTTGCATTTATCATCTATCAAAGCAATGCAGGAATGAAGATCGCGAATCTTGGAATCACACTTACATATATTCTTGCATCTGTTTTTGCTGGCATGCTGATCGGAAGTAAGATCGGAAAAAAGAAGTTTTTATGGGGATTTGCAGCAGGAATGTTATACTTTATGATCTTGACTTTGATCTCATGGATTTTTCAAAAAAATATCGTTCTGTTTTCCACAGAAAGGATCACAGCATGTTTCTTATGTATTGCAGGAGGAACTTTAGGTGGAATGCTTGCTATTTGAAAATGAATATGATACAATATAGCAAGTTATTTTATGAGAATCAGGAGGACGATAAGATGAAACATATTAAAACTCTGACAAATAAAACATTACAGAACACAGTGAAAAAAGGTGGATGTGGTGAATGCCAGACATCTTGCCAGTCAGCATGTCAAACATCTTGTACAGTAGGAAACCAGACCTGCGAACACAGCAAATAGTCAAATCGAACAAAGACTTTGTGCTTGAGGCGTTCCTTGTGGGCCGCCTCATTTTTTCGATGAAAGAAAATAACAGATAAAGGGAGAAAGAAACAATGGTTCACCAGTATAAAAATAATGGATATAACATGGTCCTTGATGTAGCAAGTGGATCTGTCCATGTGGTTGATGACCTGACATATGAGGTGATTGCTTTATATGAGGATCATACATTAGAAGAGATCATCAAAGAATTATCATCCTGGGATGAGAAAGATGTCAAAGAATCTTATGGAGAAGTTACAGAATTAAAAGATGCAGGTGTATTATTTACAGAAGACTGTTATGAAGAATACATTTGTGGATTCAAAGACAGACCAACAGTTGTAAAGGCACTCTGTCTTCATATTGCACATGATTGTAACCTTGCCTGCCGATACTGTTTCGCAGAAGAAGGAGAATACAAGGGAAGACGTGCATTAATGAGTGCTGAAGTTGGTAAGAAAGCATTAGATTTTCTTGTAGAGAATTCAGGAAACCGTAGAAATCTGGAAGTTGATTTCTTTGGTGGAGAGCCTTTGATGAACTTTGATGTAGTGAAAGAGATCGTTGCATATGGACGTTCTTTGGAAGAAACACATGATAAGAAGTTCCGTTTTACATTGACAACAAATGGTGTATTACTAAACGATGATATCATGGAATTTGCCAATAAAGAGATGGATAACGTTGTATTAAGTGTGGATGGAAGAAAAGAAGTTCACGATTACATGAGACCATTCCGTAATGGAAAAGGAAGCTATGATTTTATTATCGACAAATTCAAGAAATTTGCAGACAGCAGAAACCAGCAGAAATATTATGTAAGAGGAACTTTTACACATCATAACTTAGATTTCTCAAAAGACGTTATGCATTTAGCAGATGCAGGATTCGAACAGATTTCTGTAGAACCTGTTGTAGCACCAGATACAGCAGATTATGCAATCACAGAAGAGGATCTTCCAATTTTGATGGATGAATATGATCTTCTTGCAAAAGAAATGATCAAAAGAGAGAAGGAAGGAAAAGGATTTACCTTCTTCCACTTTATGATCGACTTAACAGGAGGGCCATGTGTTGCAAAACGTTTATCCGGATGTGGTTCAGGAACAGAATATCTTGCAGTGACTCCATGGGGAGATTTATATCCATGCCATCAGTTTGTAGGAGAAGAAGACTTCTTAATGGGTAATGTTTACGAAGGAATCAAGAAAGATGAGATCGTCAAAGAATTCAAGGCATGTAATGTATACTCCAAAGAAGAATGTAAAAAATGTTTTGCAAGATTCTATTGCAGTGGTGGATGCAGTGCAAACTCTTATAACTTTAACGGTACGATCGATGGAACTTATGAGATTGGATGTAAATTAGAGCGCAAGAGGGTAGAATGTGCATTAATGGTAAAGGCAGCATTGGCATTAGAAGGGGAGACGGAGAATGAAGAAGCGTAATAGCAGTGGCAAGTATATTGCAGGGCTCATTTTACTGATCGCTTTGTGTGTATTTGGAGCATTTATCACAACCAAGGGAATTACAAAGAAGAAGATCGGTCGAGCAAGCAATATCGAACTTGGATTAGACCTTGCAGGTGGAGTTAGTATTACATATGAAGTAGATGGCAAGAATGTATCTGATAGTGATATGAAAGATACTGTATACAAACTTCAGAAGCGTGTAGAAGGGTACAGTACAGAAGCAGAAGTTTATCAGGAAGGAAAAGATCGTATCAATATCGAGATTCCTGGAGTAACAGATGCAAACAAGATTTTAGATGAGCTTGGTAAACCAGGAACACTTTCTTTTGCTGTCCAGAAACAGGTAAAAGTAAAGAAGAATGGAAAAACAACGACTCAGACAACATTAGATACTGTATTGACAGGTCAAAATGTTAAGAAAGCCAAAGCTGTAACTAATCAGAATCAGACAACTGGTAAGAAAGAATATTTAGTTGCACTTGAATTTGATGCTAAGGGAACAAAGGCATTTGCGAAAGCTACAAAAGCCAATATTGGAAAACCAATTTATATTATCTATGATAATCAGGTGATCAGTGCCCCAAATGTACAGGAAGCGATCACAAAAGGAGAATGTACGATCGATGGTATGGAAAGTTATGAAGCAGCAGAGAATTTAGCTTCATCAATTCGAATCGGTTCCTTACCAGTGAAATTAAACGAATTACGTTCTAACGTAGTATCTGCGAAATTAGGAGTGAATGCGATCCAGACAACGGTCAAAGCGGGAGTCATCGGATTTGTACTGGTATGCTTGATCATGATCGCATTTTATGCAGTGCCTGGTATGATTGCGTGTGTGGCACTTGCGATCTATATGCTGATGATGTTATTAGCACTGAATGGATTTAATGCGACACTGACATTGCCGGGACTTGCAGGTATCATCCTCGGTATCGGTATGGCAGTTGATGCAAACGTTATTATTTATGCCAGAATTCAGGAAGAGATCGGGGCAGGAAAGAGTACAGGAGCAGCGATCAAATCTGGATTCGGAAAGGCAGCATCAGCGATCATCGATGGTAACGTTACAACATTGATCGCAGTATTAGTTTTATGGTTTAAAGGATCAGGAACGGTCAAAGGATTTGCTCAGACACTTGGAATGAGTGTATTGATCTCTATGTTTACAGCACTTGTGATCAGCCGATTCCTTGTATATGTGGCATATCATTTTGGACTTCGCGACAAGAAATGGTATGGAAAACCAAGAACGATCAAAACAAGAGATTTTGTCCGTACAGGTAAGAAATACGTTGCAGTTGCAGGTGTGATCATTTTGATCGGACTTGCTGCACTTCCAATGAATCGAAGCAAGATTGGATCAATCTTGAATTATGATCTGGAATTCTCAGGTGGTACAGCATCTACGATCACATTCAAGGATGACCAGAAAGTCAATGATTCTTTAGAAAAACAGGTTGTGAAAGCTTACGAGAAAGTCAGCAAGTCAACCTCTGTTCAGAGTCAGAAAGTAAAAGCAAATAATCAGATGGTTGTAAAGAGTGTAGAATTGAATCTGAGCCAGAGAAAACAGATCGAAAGTACATTAAAGAAAGATTATAAAGTAAAATCTGTAACAACAGAGAATATCAGTTCAACGATCAGTAATGAAATGCAAAGAGATGCATTTATTTCCGTTGTGATCTCAGCGATCTGTATGCTGATCTACATTGCAATCCGATTCAAAGATGTGAAGTTTGGATCTAGTGCGATCATCGCATTGATCAATGACGTATTGGTCGTATTTGCAGCATATTCTGTTGGAAGATTATCTGTTGGTGGAACATTTATCGCATGTATGTTAACGATCATTGGATATTCTATCAACTCAACGATCGTTATCTTTGACCGTATCCGTGAGAATCTGAAACTTCAGACGATCCGGACAAGAGATGATATCAAAGCACTTGTGAATCAGAGTATTTCAAGTACATTGGTTCGTACGATCAATACAAGTTTGACAACATTTGTTATGGTGTTAGCGTTATTCATCTGCGGAGTATCCTCCCTAAGAGAATTTGCATTAGCATTGATGGTGGGTGTGATCGGAGGAGCGTTCTCTTCTGTATTTTTAACTGGACCACTTTGGTATATGATGAAGACGCGAATTGGATCAGATGCGATCAAAGAAAATCAGGCAGCCAGTCAAGCACAGCCAGAGAAGATCACAGCAAATCCAAACCGCAAGAAAAAGAAGAAAAAGAAAAGAAAATAAAACATTCAAAAAGAGTATTCAGTAAATACTGGATGCTCTTTTTTATGAAAAATGGAGTAAGATGATGGAACAGTGGTATCTGTATAAGAAAAAGGCTGATTTTAATCAGATTGGAGAAAAGTTTAACATAGATCCAGTGATCGCACGGCTGATCCGTAACAGGGATGTGGTTGGGGATGAACAAATACAGCAGTATCTGTATGGAGAACTTTCAGATATTTCAGATCCTTTTTTGATGAAAGGCGTCAAAGAAGGAGTTGAGATTTTGAAGCAAAAGGTACAAGTGGGGAAAACGATCCGTATTATTTCAGACGTTTGTGCAGCCGGAGTCCGGCTTTTTCGATCCGCAGAATCCGGAAAAAAACAACCGTGTCGTGCCGTTTTCTGTGCGCGAGCAGGAAATGAAAGCGATTCATGATCTTGGTGGAAAGATTGATTTTCAGATTCCAGACCGCATGAAAGACGGCTATGGAATTAATGAAAATATCATTGAAAAAGCAGTGGAAGACCAGATTGATACGATCCTTACCTGTGATAATGGGATTGCAGCAGCAGATGCAGTTGCATACGGCAAAGAACATGGACTGACAATGATCATTACGGATCATCATGATGTGCCATTTGATACCGATGAAGCAGGAGTGAGAAAAGAGGTTCTTCCACCAGCAGATGTAGTGATCAATCCAAAGCAAGAAGCATGCAATTATCCGTATCCGTTACTTTGTGGAGCAGGAGTTGCTTTTCAGTTTATGAGGGCATTCTATCAGGCAATGGAAGAAGATGAAAGCCAATTGGAAGAGTTGTTATCCATGCTTGCGATCGCGACTGTTTGTGATGTGGTAGATTTGACAGGAGAAAACAGAATCTTTGTCAAAGAAGGATTACGCCGAATCAAAGATACACAAAATATCGGGTTGAAAGCATTGCTGAATGTGCATGATCTGATGGATAAACAGATACAGTCTTATGCACTAGGATTTATTGTTGGACCATGTATCAATGCGAGTGGACGTTTGGAATCTGCCGAAAAAGCATTGAATCTATTTCTGGAAGAAGATGAAGAGAAGGCAAAACAGACAGCAGAAGAATTAAAAGAACTGAATGATCTTCGGAAAACCATGACAGAAAATGGTGTAAAAGAGGCACTGGGACAGGCGTTTGAATATGAAGCAAAAGGAGATAAAGTGCTTGTATTATATCTTCCAGAATGTCATGAAAGTATTGCAGGTATCATAGCAGGAAGGATCAAGGACCGCTTAAATCATCCAGCATTTGTCTTAACAGATGCAAAAGAAGGAATCAAAGGTTCTGGACGTTCCATCGAAGGATATTCCATGTTTGAAGAGATGATGAAAGTAAAAGAGGTGTTCACAAAGTTTGGGGGACATCCAATGGCAGCAGGATGCTCTTTGGAAAAAGAAAAATTACAGGAATTCCGCAAAAAGATCAATGAGAACTGTGCCCTTGAGAAAAAAGATTTTGCAAAGAAAGTACAGATTGATATTGATATGCCAGTTGATTATATTACCATGGATCTGATCCATCAGTTATCTGTTTTAGAGCCATTTGGAAAAGAAAATAAAAAACCATTATTTGCACACAGAAAGTTAAAAGTGGAACGTGTGAATGTTTTTGGAAAAAATAGAAATGTGATAAAATTAGCATTAAAGAGTAGTCAGGGAACTAGGATTGATGGTATGATTTTTGAGGATGAAGATGAATTTCGAGAGAAAATGGGAACATCAAAGTATATCACATGTACATATTATCCAGTGATCAATGAGTATCAGGGATATAAAAGTCTTCAGATCAACATTCAAAATTATTTTTTTGTGGAGGGATAGCATGAGTAAGATAAAATTAGTAGCGATGGATTTAGATAATACACTCTTAGACAGCGAGAAACAGATTTCAAAACACACAGAAGAAGTTCTAAAAGAAGCAATCAGAAGGGGTGTTTATATAGTTCCAGCAACAGGACGTATTTTTAAAGCAATTCCAGAATTTTTAAGAGATATTCCAGGCGTTCGATATGCTGTTTGCTGTAATGGGGCAACTGTTTATGATCAGAAAGAAGATAAGATCATATATACAAATCATCTACCAAAAGAAACGGTATTTTCGTTGTTTGATATTTTGGAAAAATATCATTGTACACGTGATATTTATCAGAATGGGCAAGGGTATATGGAACGATGCTATTTTGACCATCTTGCAGAGTATGGTGTATCAGATCATGTATTAAAACTTGTGAGAGATACAAGACTGCCGCTGGATGATCTGCGAAAGTATATTGAAGAGCATCCGCTGGGAATTGAGAAGATCAATGTATTTTTTGATGATATGGAAGAGCGGGAAACTGCAAGACAAGAATTAATCGAGAAAAATATTGCGAGTGTATCAAGTTCTCTGGAAAATAACATTGAAATAAATCAGATTGGATGTGATAAAGGAGATGGACTTTTACATCTGGCAGAGCAAATTGGATTATCTATGGATGAAGTGATGGCATGTGGAGATGCAGGAAATGATACGATGATGATCAAAGCTGTAGGAACCGGTGTTGTTATGGAAAATGGACAACCTGATCTGAAAGAGATCGCAGACTTTGTGACAAAGACAAATAATGAAGATGGTGTTGCATATGCAATTGAAAAATTAGTCTTTGAAGCATAAGATATGAAAAAAATGTGAACATGGATCATGACCATTCATTTTTATTGACGAGGGTATCCAAAGTGGTATAATAAGTATGTTTAAATAGTTAGGGGGAACAATGAAAGATGAGAAAAACACGTAAAACAGCAGCTGTAGTAGCTCTGTATACGTTTTTGATGCTTGGATCAGTGTCTGTGGTCAGAGCAGATCAGCCAGTCACAAGAGAGCAAATAAGCAGTGAACAGACTGAGACCAAGACAGATTCTTCTGCCCAGACGACAGAAAGTGAAGCAACGACAGAGACAACAACACAGACGACTCAGGCAAAGCCGACAACGGAAGCAACAACGCATACGCATACAGCGGCAACGACGCATACAACGGCTGCAGCAACACATACAAAGAAACATACAGCAGCAACACATACAAAGAAACAAAAGACAAAGTCTGATCAAGACAAGAAGAAAGACAAAAAAGACAAAAAAAACAAGAAGAAAGACAAGAAATCTATCATTCCAAAAGTATATAATGACCATAGTCTTGAGATGAAAGATAAGAAAGAGACGATACAGGGATTTATTTATTTTAATCAGGCAGATGCAGCATGGAATGACAATGGATATCAGATCAAAAGCAGTGGATGCGGACCAAGCGCTATGGCAGTTTGTATCAGTTCGCTGACGAATAAATGGGTAACTCCAGTTGATACAACAGTATGGGCATATAAGAATGGCTATTACAGTAGTGCTGGAGCAAGTCATGAGATGGTCCCAGCACTGGCACAACAGTATAAACTGGAATGTCATGGACTTGGAAGTGATGTCAGCAAGGTTAGAGATGCATTGAAGAAGAAGCATCCAGTAGTAGCACTGATGGGACCAGGATATTTTACGAAGAAAGGTCATTTTATCGTATTGGTTGCGATCGATGATAATGATCAGGTAACGGTTGCAGATGTTGGAAGCAGACAGCGTACACAGTACAAATATCCACTAAAAGAAGTGATCGCACAGACGAAGTCAGCATCAGCAGGAGGTCCATGCTGGGAGATTTATTCTGATCAAAAGATATCTGCGAAGGCTGATAAGAAGGCAAAGCAGCTGAAGGCTGAGAAGAAATACAGAAGCAAAGAATTTAAAGCAATGTATAATGAGATCAAGTCAGTATTGCAGAAGAATTATCAGTTAGCGGTTCCACTAAAGAAAGGAACACTAGTTAGTGAAGAACAGTTTGTTACGATCACATCCTTAGGAATCAACGATAAAGTTTCCGTAATGGATGCGAGCAAGAAGTTAACAAGTGATGTCGATCTTGACACAGTAGTAGATGAGATTCAGGCAGAGGCAGTCAAAGATTCTTTTTGGAATACGATCATGATCGCACCTGACAAAACTAATTTAACAGATAAATAAAATAGTATATATTACATAAAGAAAAGCACAGAATCATTGAGTATGATCAATGATTTCTGTGCTTTTTCTATTCTAAAAAATAGGAGGAAAGAAAAATGAAGATTCAAAATATAATCAAAAAAATAACGATTGCTGTATTATCTGCAGCAATGATGCTTGCACCTATCGTTAATATCAAAGCGGCATCAACAGATGTGGTCGATACAAGTAAAACCGGATCCATAACGATCCACAAATATGACATGACAGCAGCAAAACAGGCCGGTGTTAATACCAGTCAGTTTACACCAACAGGAAAACAGGACGCTGCTGCGGAAGCAGCCTTGGAAAAATATGCGATCAAAGGTGTGGAATTTAGTTACCTGCGAGTTGGAGATGTTGAACAGCAGAGCGAGAATGGAAAGATCCAGATGATCTATGAACTTCCAACCACAATACAGCAGATTTTGGGTTTGACATCTTCTGATGCAGCTAAAACAGAAGGAAGTAAGACATATTTTACAAGCCAGCAGATCAATGAGAAACTTGCCAAGGCATTAGAAGATAATACGGTAACGAAAGATAAATTAGAAGATTACATGGGAAAGAATGGGACAGCCATGGATGAGACTAATGCTAATGGTGTGACAAGTAAAGACAAATTGCCACTGGGTCTTTACCTGATCGTTGAGACAAAGGCACCAGAAAATGTAACTTACACAATAAATCCATGGTTTGTACAGTTGCCATCCACGGATTCTAAGGGAGATGACTGGTTCTATGATGTGATCTGTTATCCAAAGAATGAAACTGGAAATCCAACACTTGACAAAAGAGTACGCAATAATCCAGATCAGGACAATGTAACAACTGCCAATACAGACAGACTGGCAGATTTTACTTCTGCAAGAAATGAATATAAATATCAGAGTACCGTGACAGCATCTAAAGCAGAAAGACTGGATTATCAGTTCATTTCCAAATTGCCACATATCACATCATCAACAACCTATCTGTCAACTTATACATTTGACGATACGATGGCAAAAGGAATGACTTATTCCAAAGATGCGGTCATTGCGATTTATGACAGCAAAGATGCTGCGGATTCCACAAATGTGAACAACGTAGATCGTAGTGGTGCGATCGCTGTATGGAAGAGTTCAGACGCGGAGACAAAATTTAGTGCAACCTATGGAACATCTGGGGATGATCCTACAATGAAGATCGAAATGACAAAGGCAGGATTAAATGAACTAAATAAGAAATATTCCGACAAATATATCGTTGTATATTACACAGCAAAAGTCAATACGAATGATTCTGTAGTGTTGGGAGATAAGGGAAATCCAAATGATGTATCTCTGACATGGAAGAGAACAAGCACAAATTACTATGACATTTTAAAAGATAAATGTATCGTATATTCTTACGGATATGATCTGACAAAGAAATTCTCTGACGATAAAGGTGATGCGATAAAAGTAAGATTCGTTGTAAAGAACAAAACAGATAATTATTATCTGGTAGCAACAGGAAGCAATGGCGTTTACCAAGTAACAGGAAAATCCGCAACAGAAGCAGATGCGACACAGTTTTCTCCATCTTCCGCAGGAAAACTTGTAATCAACGGAATTGAAGCAGATGAGTATGCATTCACAGAAACACATTCCGATGCAGGATATTCTCTGTTAAAGAAAGATATTACGGTAAAGGTTACAGAAACAAAAGCAAACATCACACCTACGATCGCCAATATCACAGGAATCCAGAGTAAAGCCGATACAGATTCCACAGCAAATGATGGTGTAGCAAATGGAACTGCATTAAATAACAACGTGACCGTCCAGACGATCGCTGCAAGTGCAACAGTGGATGATACCAAGGCAACCATGACAAAACATGGGGAATCTGACAATGCTTATATCAATATGGAAGTGATAAACCAGAAACAGTTCTTGCTCCCACTGACAGGTGGAACAGGAAGTTATCTGCTAATCATTGTCGGAGTTGTTGTGGCAGGCTGCGGAGTGATGGTACTTCGCAGAAATAAAAAAGTAGCATAGGGATGAGACAAAAGATCATACCAGTGCTGATCGTCCTGGCAGGTTTTTTACTGTTATCTTATCCATTTATGAGCAATTATCTGTTTGAGAGAAGTGCCGGATCGATGGTAAGAAGTTATGGAAAAAAGACTGCAGGGATGAATCAGGAGATGAAAGAAAAGGCATTGGATGAAGCAAGACGATATAATGAGGAGCTGTTAAGCTCCTCTATACAGCTGACAGACCCATTTAAGGCGAAGAAAACGGATGGGGAAACGTTGTTTTATAATAACATCTTAAGTCTGGAAGGTTCTGGGATCATGGGGTATGTAAAGATCCCATGTATCTCGGTCAATCTTCCGATCTATCATGGAACGAGTGCAGAAGTATTGGAACGGGGGATCGGACATTTGGCCGCATCATCATTTCCGATCGGAGGGAAAAGTACCCATGCAGTGCTGACCGGCCATACAGGGCTTAGTTCTGCAAAACTCTTTACTGATCTTACCGAGATGAAAAAAGGTGATCTTTTTTTTATCCATGTATTAGATAAAAAACTCGCCTATCGTGTTGATCAGATCAACGTGATCAGACCAGAAGATACAAGGAAACTACAGATCATTGATGGAAAAGATTATGTAACATTACTGACATGCACCCCGTATGGGGTGAACGATCATCGTTTGCTGGTACGTGGAATCCGTACGGAGTATCACGAAAAAGAAGAGCTGACGAAAGAAAGACCGCATCATTCCCAGTGGATGGTAGTTTACAGGAGGGCGATCTTGATCGGTTTGTTGATCGTATTTTTACTGGTTGGATCAAGAAAGATGTATAGAAGGATCAAAGGAAGGAGAAAGAAATGAAACATAAACTGATCACGATCACTGGATGGTTGTTCCTTTTCCTGAGTATCGGTTTACTGCTCTATCCGGAGATCATTTCTTTTATCCAACAAAAAGAATCCGACCAGGTTGTGCAGAAATTAGAAGAAAACAGGAACAGAGAGAAAAAGAATGATCTGCTGTATCAGAAATCCGCCAGATATAACGATCGAATATCGAAAAACGGACAGAAAGATTTAAAGGATGTCTGGAGTTATAAGCAGGCACCGATCATCTTGAGAAATGAAGATAGGACCTTTGGATATATAAAGATCCCAAAGATGAAACAGAAACTTCCACTATATCTTGGTGCCACGATGGAAAATATGAGAAAAGGAGCAGCGATCATGGGACAGACTTCGCTTCCTTTAGGTAAGAGGGATAGTAACTGTGTGATCGCAGCCCATCGTGGGTATCAGGGGATTCCGTATTTTCGGGATATCGAAGAATTGAAAATAGGTGATTTGGTGATCATCCGAAATCCATGGGAGAGATTAAGCTACAAAGTGACAAAGATCAAAGTGATCGATCCATATGATACGGATAAGATCCTGATCCAAAAAGGGAAAGACATGATAACACTTTTAACATGTCATCCGTATCGGGAGCATGGAAAGTACCGATATCTTGTGTACTGCGAGAGGAATCATGGACAAAAGATAAAGAAACAGGAAAGGACACAGCTCGGTGATTCTTCCAGAAAAATGATAGAGGAAGAAAAATGGATAAGATATGCAGGAATGTTCCTGCTGATACTGACAGGAGGGGTATGGTTACGAAAAAGAGAACAAGGAAGATGAAGATAGATCAAAAATGAAGAGAAAGGAGGAAGATGATGAAAAAAGAAAAGAAAAATATGAGATGGAAGATCGTTGCTGCATTAGTAGTAACGACCT
>ERZ836939.940-NODE-940-length-36568-cov-5.356996_pt1 | contig 36568 bp, 22 predicted proteins | sample MGYA00519912_ERZ836939 | MGnify/ENA primary metagenome ERZ836939 (study PRJEB31850, sample SAMEA3708810) | human gut metagenome | biome: human gut; feature: human-associated habitat; material: faeces | place: China | collected 2014 ...
CGCCAGCGCCCACGATGGTATGCAGCTCGTCGATGAACAGGATGATGTTGCCATCAGCCTCCTTCACCTCGCGCAGCACGTTTTTCAAACGGTCCTCAAACTCGCCGCGGTACTTCGCGCCGGCCATCATGGCGCCCAGATCGAGCGAGACGATCTCGCGATCCTTCAGCGACGAGGGCACGTCGCCGGCCACGATGCGCTGGGCCAGGCCCTCGACGATGGCCGTCTTGCCAGTGCCGGGCTCGCCGATGAGCACCGGGTTGTTCTTCGTACGGCGCGACAGCACCTGAATGGTGCGGCGGATCTCCTCGTTACGGCCGATAACCGGATCGAGCTTGCCCTCGCGGGCCTGCTGGGTGAGGTTCTGGCCGTACTGCTCCAGCGCTTCGAACTGGGTCTTGTCGGTCTGCGAGGTCACGCGGGTGTCGCCGCGCAGGCTCTCGTAGGCCGCCTCGATGTTCTTGCGGGTGACGCCCGCCGTCGTGAGGATGCGGCCCGCGGCGCCCTTGTCCTCGGACAGGGCAATGAGCAGGTGCTCGCTCGTCGCGTAGCTGTCACCGAGCTTCTCGGCGATCTTCACCGAGTTGTCGATGACCTTGATAAGGTCCTGGCCAGGGATGGCCATGGGAGTGGCGCCGGTCTGCTTGGGCATCTTGGCAATCTCGTCGGCCACGTTCTGGGACAGCCAGACCGGGTCGGCGCCGATGCGCTTCACGATAGCGGCGAGGTTGTTCTCGTCGGAATCGAGCAGCGCCTTCAGCAAGTGAATGGGCTCGATAACGGCGGCATCGGCCTCACCAGCAACGCCCATCGCGTTCTGGAAAGCCTCTTGCGCCGTCACCGCCAATTTATCTAGTCTCATGTACGTTCTCCTTTTTATTGTTGAAACTCCCGGGGGCGGGCTGCTCAGACAGTCCTCGCTGGTATCGAAGGCGTCAAGGCTACTGCTCCCCTTCGCTTACCGCCTTCGATACCATCTGCGGAACTCGCTTGGTGAGCGGCACCCCGCATCCCGCTTCGCTCAACCTTGGCTGAGTAGGCGCGAGATGCGGGGCGTGCCTCCCGCGCGCAGTTCATTGAAGTGCATGGGGGAAAGTCCGAGGCCCTCGAAGGGACCTGCACTTCAATGCTGTTTGAGCACGGGAGGTATGCCCCGCAGCTCGCGCCGGACAGGTCAGGGGAGCCGTCGCGTCGGCGTTACGCGGACGATGGCGCCGACGGTCGTGCGGTTCTCAAGTTCGCGAACGCGATCGGCAAGGCGGCGTACCCGCGCGTGCAGGTCTTCCACTTCTTCCTCGCGCTCATCCAGCCGGCTCTGCAGATCAAGGATGCGCGTGACGCCGGCGAGGTTGATGCCCTCGCTCGTCAGCTCGTTGATCAGGTTGAGCCGATCGATATCGGCCTGGGAGTACATGCGCGTGTTGCCACTAGTGCGTCGCGGCGTGACCAGACCCTTCTGCTCGTAGGAACGCAGGGTCTGCGGGTGCACGCCCGCCAGTTCCGCGGCAATGCTGATCATGTACAGCGGCCGGTTCTTGTCGTCTAGGCCCATGGGCGCTTCTCCTCTCCCGTCGCGGCGAGGAAGTCCTCCATGGCCTTTTTCTGCTCGTCGTTCATGTCCGTGGGCACTTCGACGTGAATCTGAATCTTCAAGTTGCCGAACTGCCCCTTGTTCTTCAGATCGGGCGCTCCTTTGCCTTTAATGGTGAGCACCTTGCCGTCTTGCGTGCCAGCGGGCACCTTCACCTTGATCTTTTTGCCGTCGGGTGCGGGCACCACGATGGAAGCGCCGAGCGCTGCCTCCGCCACATTGATCGGCAAATCAACCGTTACGTCGGCCTTATCGCGACCGAAGTAGGGATGCGCGTCAATCTTAGTGGTGATGAGCAAGTCGCCCGCCGCACCACCGTTTTCGCCAGGAGCTCCCTGGCCCTTCAGGCGCACGCGGCCGCCATCGACAGCACCGGCGGGCACCTTCACCGTGTGGGTGTCGGACTCGCTCTTGCCGGGAATGCGCACGGTAATGCGCTTCTCCGTGCCGTTGAACGCTTCGTCGAACGTCACGTTCAGCGTCACATTCATATCCTGACCGCGACGGGGCTGAGGCTGGCCGCCAAAACCGCCGCCGAAGTCCCAGTTGCCCCCAAACGCACCTTCACCGTGGCGAATGCTCTCCAGAATGTCGGCCCAACTGCCGCCGAAGCCGCCGGCCCCGCCGCCTGCCGCGCCGCTCATTCCGGCATGGCCGAACTGGTCGTAACGGGCGCGCTTGTCGGGGTTCGACAGCACGTCGTAGGCCTCTGCGGCCTCCTTGAATTTCTCCTCGGCCTCCTTGTCCCCGGGGTTTTTGTCGGGGTGGAACTGGATGGCCGCTTTGCGGTAGGCCTTCTTTATTTCGTCTGCGTTAGCGTTCTTCGCAACGCCCAGCACTTCGTAGTAATCCCTTTTTTCTGCCATGGTCTTACTCTCCTACAACTACTTTTGCGAAGCGCAGCACCTTCTCGCCCAGCATGTAACCCGTCTGAACGACGTCGATGACCTTGCCCTTCTTCTCGTCGCCGGCGGCGAACCGGGCAACGGCCTCCGAAAAATCGGCGTCGAACTCCTTGTCCAGCACCTCGATCTCGGTCACGCCCTTGCGGCGGAGCGCCTCGGTAAATTTCTGTGAAATGAGCGTCACACCCGCCCGCAGCGCCTCCAGATCGTCGCTCTTCTGCATGGCGTCCACGGCGCGCTGCACGTCGTCGCGCACAGGCAGCATCTCCAGCAGCACGTCGCGGCCCCCGGTCTGCACCAGGTCCATCTTCTCCTTGAGCGTGCGCTTGCGGTAGTTGTCGAACTCGGCTTGCAGGCGGACGTACTTGTCCTGCCACTGGGCCACGGCCTCTTCGAGCGCCTTGGCTGCGTCGGCTTCGGCAGCGGGTTCACCGTCTGCCAATGTGTCAGTCGCCTCGTCGGTTTCATCTGACACATTGGCACAAGGCTCCCCGTCGCACGACGGATAGCCATCGCCGGGGGCGAACCCTTCGTCGCCGCTAACAGCCTCATTATAAACTTTTTCTTTTTTCATATCTTGTGATTTTTCAGTTTTCCTCCCCTTATTCGAACAAATTGCATACCAACCCGGCCAAGAGGCGGTCTTCAAGGGCAATGCCTGCATGCCGGGCATCGAACCGGCCTGCGCGCCACCGTCCCAAAGCCGCTTCGCGGCAAGACGGCGCTTATCCGATGATGAAAATGGCCGGGCGCCTGTTCATTTCGGGCAGCTGGCGGCGGCGCCACTCCCCGGCCGTATGGGTCTCGATCCGCTCGTCCGGAGCCGTGAGGTCCACGGCGACGGTCAGGCGCGTCTGGTCTCCGAGCGTCTGCACCAACTGCTCCATCAGCTTCACGTTGCGGTACGGAGCTTCGATGAAAAGCTGCGACTGCCCCTCCGACAGCGCACGGCGTTCGAAGAAACGGATGGCCCGGGTCCGTTCGGGCGGCTTCACGGGCAGGTAGCCGTTGAAAGCGAACGACTGTCCGTTGAGTCCCGAGGCCATCACCGCCAAAATGATCGACGACGGGCCGACGAGCGGCACGACGCGGATGCCGCGGCGGTGGCACGCCCCGACGACCGGCGCCCCGGGATCCGCCACGCCCGGCACGCCCGCCTCGGAGATCACCCCCGCCGAGCGGCCTTCGAGCAGCGGCGCGATCAGCTCCTCGATTTCGCGGCCGGCCGCGGTGTGCTCGTTCAGTTCGCGGAATTCCAGTTCGCCGATGGGCCGCGCGATGCCGGCCTTCGACAGGAAACGCCGCGCCGTGCGGGTGTTCTCGACGATGAAGTAGTCCAGCGCATCCATCACGGCCCGGTTGGCCGCAGGCAGCACGTCCCACGGCGCCGTTTCGTCCGAAATCGGACAGGGAATCAGGTATAAAATTCCAAATTCAGAATTCATAATGCATAATTAATTAGGTTCGCAGGCATAATTCTGAATTATGAATTCTGAATTATGAATTGCGCTCCGCGCCTTATTCCTTGAGGTAGATTCGTTTCACACGCGACGAGACCGACGTCATAATCTCGTAAGGTATCGTGTCGAGCACCCGGGCCATCGTTTCGAGGTCGTTGCCCGGCTCGGCGGAGAAGACCGTCACTTCGTCGCCCTCGCCGACGCCCGGAATGTCCGTGATGTCGATCATGCAGCTGTCCATGCAGACGCGGCCCACGATCGGCGCAGGCCGCCCGGCCACGCGCATCGACCAGCGTCCGCATCCCAGATGGCGGTCCAGCCCGTCGGCGTAACCGATCGGCACGGTCGCCGTCACGGTCGGCCGCAGCAATTTCCCGGCGCGCCCGTAGCCCACGGCGTCGCCCGCTTCGAGACGCTTGATCTGCACGATGCGGGTTTTGAGCGCCGAAACCGGGCGCAGGCCCGCATTGTGCTCCCAGCCAAAGCCGTAAAGCCCCAGTCCGAGTCGGCACATGTCGAACCGCGCCTCGGGGAACCGCTCGATGGCCGCCGAATTGGCCGTATGGCGGATGACGGAATAGGGCAGCGACGCGGCTACGGCGGCACTCATGCGGTCGTAGCGCGCGATCTGCTCCCGGGTGTAGGCATCCTCTTCGGGCATGTCGGCGCAGTTCAGGTGCGAAAAGACCGACGCCACCTTCACGGCGGGCAATGTCGGCAGCACCTCGCACAACCGCCCGATCTCCCCCTCCATGAATCCCAGCCGGTGCATGCCCGTATCGAGCTTGATGTGAACCGGATAGCGGGTTTCGCCCGCATGCGACACCGCATCGGCGAAATCGGCGAGCGAACGGAAACTGTATATCTCGGGTTCGAGGCGGTTGGCGATCATCTGGTCGAAACTGTCGGCGTCGGCATTCAGCACCACGACGGGCATCGTGATCCCCCGCTCGCGCAACAGCACGCCCTCGTCGGCGAACGCCACGGCGAGGTAGTCGACGCCCTGATGCTGGAGCATCTGCGCCACCTCGAAATCCCCCGCGCCGTACGAACCCGCCTTGACCATCGCCACGAGCCGGGTCCGAAAGTCGAGCTTCGAGCGAAAATAGTTCAGGTTGTGGATCATGGCGTCGAGATCGACCTCCAGCACCGTCGTGTGGCTCTTGCGCGCCAGCGCATGCGCGAGTTTCTCGAATCGGTACTCCCGCGCGCCTTTCAACAAGACGGCACGCCCGGCCACGGCCCTGCGGCCGATGCGGGCGATGCACTCGTCGGTCGAGGCGTAAAACTCCCTGTCGCAGCCGAACAGCGCGGCGTAACGCTTCAGTTTGGGACCGATGCCGACGAGCGTGTCTATGCCTGCCCGCGCGACCATTCCCGCCACGCGGCCGTAAAGTTCGTCGTCGGTCAGCCCGCTCTGCGCGATGTCCGACAGCACGAGCGTCCGGCGGCGCGACAACGCCACGTTGTGCAGGTAGTCGAGCGCCAGGGCCAGCGAGTTGAGATCGAGGTTGTAGGCGTCGTTGATCAGCACCGAGTCGTTGATGCCGTCCTTGACTTCGAGACGCATGGCGACCTCGGGAGCTTCGGTAAACGACGGCGCGGGATAGCCCATCGCCGCGCAGAACGCCTCGACGATCCGGGCGTTACGGCGTGACGCCTCGTTGCCGATCAGCGTCTCCGGGACCTCGGGGCATGAGGCCGCGTCGCAGAGCTTCCGCCCCGCGAAGCGCGAGGCGATCATGCGGCCCAGCGGCTCGTAATAACTGTGGTAAACGATGGTCTCGGCACGGTGGGCCAGAACCATCTTTTCGTCGCATTTCTGCTCCAGATTGAGGAAATTCTCCTGGTGCGCGTCGCCGATCGAGGTGAAAACCACCACGTCGGGACGGATGATGCGCTCCAGCCGCGCCATCTCCCCGGGTTTCGAAATCCCCGCCTCGATCAGCGCCAGCTGCTCGTCGCCCTCGATCATCAGCACCGACAGCGGCACGCCCAGCTGCGAATTGTAGCTCTTGGGCGAACGGTAGCACTTCATCCCCGCGGGCAGTTCCTCGGCAATCCACTCCTTGATGACCGTCTTGCCGTTCGAACCGGTGATGCCCACCACCGTTCCCCGGAACTGCGCCCGGTGATAGGCCGCCAGACACTGCAAGGCCGCAATGGCGTTTTCAACAACCACGTAACCGCATTCCGGCAGGGCTTCGAGAGGCCGTTCGACCATAAAAGCCCGCACGCCGCGCGCATACATCTGCGCCACGAACGCATGCGAATCGTGGTTCGCGCCGCACATGGCGACGAACACCGGTCCCGAGCCAAGCTCGCACGTCAGCGAGCGGCTGTCGGTCACCACCGACTGCACTTCGCAGTCCGTTCCGGAGAACCTGCCGCCCACGACGGCGGCGATTTGCGAAAGACGATATTTCATAAAATACCCAATGGTTTATCTTTTGTACTTTCATTTCCAAAAGTACGAAAATATTTACAGCTCTTTGCCGCTTTCTGGTCGTCAAAAAGACTCAAGCCGCAACATAGTCGCCGGATCTTTGTACCTTTTTTCCGCAAAAAGGTACAAAGAACAGCAGCAGTCGCAGACTGCAAAATCACGACAGATCAAACGTCACGATCGTAATTCCCGCACCGCCCCGGTCGGCATGTTCGTCGACCGCCGAGACGATCTCCGGCACCGTGCGCAGGTAGCGGCGAATCTCCTCCTTCAAAGCCCCCGTGCCCTTGCCGTGGAGAATCGACACCGTGCCCACGCCCACCATCAGCGCGTCGTCGATGAAGTTGCGCACCTCGTCCAGCGCATCGGCGGCCCGCATGCCGCGCACGTCGATGTGATCCTTGAAGTTGAGTTTGCGCGACGAGATGTCCACCGAGAGCACCGTACGGGCCGCAACGGGGCGTGTCGCCTCGCGGTATTCGTTGTTCGAAACCACCGTCAGCAAAGCTTTGTCCACCGTCGTGAGTATCTGTCCGAACGCCACCTGCGCCCGCTTTCCCTTCACCGACTGCACCACGCCGACCATCTCCTGCCCGGCCATGCGGACTTTCGACCCGGCGACCACTTCGCGCGGCTTTTCGGGCTGCGGAGCGGCCTCCCCGGCTGCCGGCTGCGCGCCCTGCTGCGCCCTGCGCTCGGCGCGCCGTCGGCGGCGGCGTTCGATACGCTCGATCTCGCGGGCCACGGCGGCTTCGTTCCCGGCCTCGTCGGCCTTCTCGACCGCCTCGCGGAAGTCGTCCAGCTCGCGCCGCGCCAGCCGCGTCAGCTCCTTCTCGGCCTGCGCCTCGCGGATGGTTTTAATCGTATTTTCTATCTGTTTATTGGCGTCGGCGATCAGCTGCCGGGCCTCCTGCTTGGCCTTTTTCAGAATCTCCTGCCGCTCGGCGCGGATCTTCGCCAGCTGCTCGGCATAGTTCTGCTCCAACTCCTCGACCTTGCGGTCCGTCAGACGGATGCGGTCGCGCTTCTGCTCCCAGTAATGCTTGTCGCGGGCGATCTCGCGCAGCTGTTTCTCGATATTGATGTGATCCGACCCGGCCTTCTCGCTCGCCGCACGGATAATATCCTCCGGAAGCCCGATCTTGCGGGCGATCTCCACGGCGAACGAACTGCCCGGCTTGCCCATTTCCAGCCGGAACAGCGGCCGGATGTTCTGCACGTCGAACATCATCGCGCCGTTGGCGATACCCTCCACCGACGCGGCGTAATACTTGATATTGGCGTAGTGGGTCGTGATCACGCCGTAACACCCCCTGCCGAGCAGACGCTCGAGGATCGCCTCGGCGATGGCCCCGCCGATGACCGGCTCGGTTCCCGACCCGAACTCGTCGATCAGCACCAGCGTGCGGCCCGAAGCGCCCGCCAGCATGTGCTTCATGTTCAGCAGGTGCGACGAATAGGTCGACAGGTCGTTGTCGATCGACTGCTCGTCGCCGATGTCGATGAAAATGCTCTCGAAGACCGGCAGTTCGGAGACCTCGGAGACCGGAACCGGAAACCCGCACTGGAACATGTACTGCACGATGCCCGTGGTTTTCAGGCAGACCGACTTGCCGCCGGCGTTGGGTCCCGAGATGACGAGAATGCGCTTGCGACGGTCGAGCTGCAAATCCAGCGGCACGATCTCGCGCCCCGCAGCCCGCAGCGTCTGCTGCAACAGCGGGTGGCGGGCGTTTTTCAGCACCAGCCTGTCGTCCGTCGAGAGGATCGGCCGCACGCATCCGTTCTCCGAAGCCCAGCGGCCCTTGGCGCGCAGCATGTCGATCTCGGCCAGGTAGTCGCCCGAATCGGCGATCAGCCCCGCGTCGGGACGGATCGCTTCGGTAAACTCCGTGAGGATGCGCACCACCTCGCGCCGCTCGGCGTACTCCAGTTCGCGCAGTTCGTTGTTGATCTCCACCACCTCGACCGGTTCGACGTAGAAGGTTTTGCCCGTCGCCGATTCGTCGTGGATAAAGCCATTCAGTTTGCGTTTGTTGCCCGCCGAAACCGGGATCACGGCCTTGCCGTCGCGGATCGAGATCTGGGCGTCGGCATCGACGATGCCCGCCCCCTTGGCCGCAGACAGCACGGCCTGCAACCGCTTGGCCGCCTGTCCTTCGCGTTCGCGGATGGAGCGGCGGATCTCCTGCAGGGCGGGCGAGGCGTTGTCCTTCACCTGGCCGAAGCGGTCGAGAATGCCGTCGATGCGCTGCACGATCTCCGGAAAGGCCGCAACGCCCCGCGTGCGGGCATGGAGGGCCGGATAACGCTCCTCGCGGCTGATGATGAACGAGACGATGCCGCCGATTGCGGCCAGCGCCCGGCGCAGGGTCACGACCTCCTCCACGTCGAGGAACGAACCTTCGACGCGCAGTTTGGCGACGATGTAATCGACGTCGGGGTACTCGCCCCCGGGGAAATCATGCTCCATATCCAGCAGCAGGCGCATTTCGTCGGCGAGCGCCAGCCGCCGTTCGATCTCGCGCGCAGAGGTCGAAAAGCCCTCCGCGGCGAGCCGCTCGCGGGCGGCGCGCATGGTGCAACGGGCCGCGACCTGCTCGCGGAGCCGGTCGAAACCTATCTTTTGCTCGAATGTAGCAGGGTAAATCATGACGGTAAATTAAGAATTAAAAATGAAAAATGAAAAATCGAAAGGGCGCCGGTCGGAAAATTTCGCGCCACGCCCTATACGACCACATTATCACACCGAGAGGGCTGAATGAACCTCCTGTCTGCCAGTCAATTTTTCATTTTTCATTTTTAATTCTTAATTCTTTTCACCGAGTCCCGCTCGGCCCTGGCCGCAGCTTTGGCGGCTTTGCGCTCGGCCTTCTCCTGCATCTTCTCGGGACTGCGCCCGAAAAGCGAGAAATGCACGTAGCGGCCGGGATACTGCTCGAGGTTGGCCAGCAGCGAGGCGAGATTAGCGCTGGCCTCGGTCAGCGAATCGTAGAGCGCAGGATCGTTCATCAGTTTGCCGACGGTCCCCTCGCCCGCCTCGACCTTTGCCAGCAGTCCGTTCACCTCGTCCACGGCGTCCGTAAGCCTGCGGGCGAACCCGGCGTCGGCCAGTTCCCCGGTTATCCGGTTCAGGTTGCCGACGATGCTGTCCACACGCGGGGTGTTCCTGCCCAGCATCGCGGAGAACTCCGTAAGGTCGTCGACGGCGGCTTTCAGGTTGCGCTTCTCGGCGTCGAGCAGGCCGGCCATGTCGCCCGTAATGGCGTTCAGGTGGCTCAACGTCCCGGAAATATTCTGCGCGTTGGCCTCCATCAGGTGATTGAGGTTGGTCAGCGTGCGCGAGAGGTCGCCCGTCACCTGCGACACCTTCTGCTTGAAGAAATCCAGCTCCGACCCGGCCACGTCCATCAGGTCGCGTTCGCGCACCGAGCGCAGCGTGTCGCCCTTCTGGAGATAGGTGCGCGCCGTGCCGTAGTTGATTTCGATGGCCTTTCCGCCCATCAGCCCGTTGCTGTAAATCTTGGCCTCGGAGTCGGTCGGAATGTGATACTGACGTTTGATGGTGAACTGCAACACGACGTTGTCGCTGCGCTGCGGATCGAACGAAATGCCCGTCACCGTACCGATCTTGACGCCTTTCATCATAATCGGCGACGCCGCCTGCACGCCGTTGATCTGGTCGTAGGCGGCGTAATAGACCGAATTGCGGCTGAAAATGTCGAATCCTTTCAAAAACCGGATTCCGGCCCACGCGGCAATGATCATCGTCACGCCGAAAATTCCGATTTTAACTTCCCTTTTCATATCTGTACTTTTATTTTACAATTTGCGTACCCCGGCACGCGACCACGAAGGCCCCGGGAAATACCTTGCGCACCTCGGCCAGCTTCCGCTGTGCGGCTTCACGGGTGCCGTACTCGCCCACACCGTATTTATAGGGGAACCGCCCCTCGGCCGCATACTCCTTCACCTTGCCGCGGTAGGCACGGAACTGCGCCGAGGCGAGGGGTACGGGCGACGCCGAAGCCATCACCTGAATCGTATAGCGCAGGGGCTGTACGGCCGGTTTCTCCGGGGTTCTGACCGGAGCTGCCGTCGCGGTCTTTCCCTCCGCGGGCTGCGCCGCTGCGGTCTTTTCAGCGGACTTTGCCGCAGGCTTTTCAACGCTCTTTTCCGCGGCCTTTCCGGCTGACTTTTCCGCAGACTGTTCAGCGGCCGGTTTCGCGGCAGCGGCCTGCTCCTCCTCGGCCATCCGGGTCCCGAGCACATAGGCCGAATAGTTGCGGATCGCCTGGTAGAGCGACCGGGCGATCTCGTTCTGCCCCTTGTCGGACTTCATGTAGGCCAGTTCCTGCTGGTTGGACATGAACCCGATCTCGGTCAGCACGCCCGGCATGTCCGTCGCATAGAGCACCCGCAGCAGCTGCGGCTTTATGCCGCGCGAATGGCGGCCCGCCTTGAGGTAGCTGTTCTGGATGCAGCGGGCGAAAGCCATGCTGTATTCGCCGTAGGTGAACTGGAGATTCTGAATGTAAGCCCGCACGATGGCCGCCGTCCGTTCGTCGGACATGTCGATCAGATCCTCGCGGTTGTTTTCGAACAGGGCGTTCTCGTTGTAGCGCTGCTCCTTCGAACTCTCGCCCATGATCAGCGTCTCGACGCCCCGCACGCCCGTCGCCCGGGGTGCGGCGTTGGCGTGGATCGAGATGAAGAGGTCGCCCCCGGCCTTGTTGGCAATGTCGGCCCGCGCCTGCAGGTCGGCCGCCAGGTCCGCCCCCAGAGTCCTGTCCGCCGTGCGGGTGTAGACCACCTTCACGCCCGGCATCCCCTCCTCGACGAGCTTTCCGAGTTTGAGCGCCACCTTCAGCGTGAGGTCCTTTTCATAGACCCCGCCGTAGTGCGCGCCGGGGAATTTTCCCCCGTGCCCGGCGTCGATGACCACGACTTCGACGCCGTGCGCAATATTCCCCGCAGACGCAACGTTCATAAGAACAGTTGCAGCCGCGAAGGCGAATAGCAGCAAAAGTCGTGTGCGCATATTTAATGGTACCAAGTGTGAGCTTTCTATAAATTTTTACCTATCTTTGTCGGGCCGAAAACGCGGCGGGAGGGGCACAGGACCTCGATCCGGGCGTTTTTGCCGACTTGTCGGCAAAGGTATGGAAAATTTTTGGGATTTTGGATAAAATTAGGGTAAAATATCTCTTGTCGGCGACGGTGATTCTGCTGTTTGCCCAGATCGTACTGGGCGGCGGAGCGCCCCGCACGACCCGCAATCCCGCCCCCGGGGACACCGTCCCGGTTCCGTCCCGCGCCGACGCGATACGTCCCGACACGAGCGCCCGTCCGCCCGTCGTCACCCCCTCGCGGCGCGAGGCCCGCAGGCAGGCGCGCGAAGAGGCCCGGCGGCGCGAAGCGTTCAACGCACTGCCGCAGGAGGAGAAGGATTCGCTCTTTTCGGCGCAGGTCGACTCGCTCGTGGCGCAGAAGGCCGATTCTCCGGGCGCGGCGCGGCCCGACTCGCTCGCCGCCGACACGCTCCGCCGCGATTCGGTGAAGACGCCGCGGCCCGCAGGGGCGTTCCTCGACGACCCGATCACGGGCAAGAACACCGACTCGCTGGTCTACGACGTGCGCAACAAGCTGGTCTACATCTACAACAAGGGCGACGTCACCTACCAGAACAGCAACCTCAAGGCCGACTACATGCGCATCGACATGGATTCGAAGATGGTCTACGCCTACGGCAAGCCCGACACGCTCGACGGCAAGGATATTGTCACCAAACCCGAATTCACCGAAGGGTCGGCCACCTACCAGATGGACACGATCACCTACAATCTCGACTCGAAGAAGGCGAAAATCAAGGGCGTGGCCACGCAGCAGGGCGACGGCTGGCTGGTGGGCGGCAGCGTGAAGAAGATGCCCGACAACACGATCAACATCGAGCACGGCAAGTACACCACCTGCGACCATACGGACCACCCCCACTTCTACCTGGCGATGACCAAGGCGAAGGTCATACCCGGCAAGAAGGTGATCACCGGCCCGGCCTACCTGGTGATGGAGGACGTGCCGATCTACTTCCTCGGCATCCCCGAGGGCTTCTTCCCGATCAACATGGGTCCCAAGTCGGGCCTGCTGATGCCCACCTACGGCGAGGAGTACTCCAAAGGTTTCTTCCTGCGCGACCTGGGCTATTACTTCACCCTGGGCGAATACGCCGACCTGGCGGTGCGCGGCGGATTCTACACGCTGGGATCGTGGGAGGCTTCGGCCGCGTCGCGCTACATCAAGCGCTACAAGTACAGCGGCAGTTTCAACATGCAGTATTCGAATGTCAAGACGGGCGAAAAGGGCGAGGACGACTACATCAAGCAGAGCAACTTCCGCATCCAGTGGACCCACTCGCAGGACCCCAAGGCCAACCCGGGTTCGACCTTCTCGGCCTCGGTGAACTTCGCCACGAGCGGTTACAGCCGCTATTCGGCCACGAACCTCAACGACATCCTCTCGACGCAGACCAACTCGACGGTCTCCTACTCGAAGAACTGGGCCGGAACGCCCTTCTCGCTGTCGGCGAACATGGCCATCTCGCAGAACTCGCAGAACAAGACCATCTCCATCACGCTCCCCACGATGGTCTTCAACGTCTCGCGCTTCTACCCCTTCAAACGCAAGGAGAAGCAGGGCAAGGACCGCTGGTACGAGAAGATCTCGATGCAGTACACGGGTAAGATGACCAACTCGGTGACCACCACCGAATCGGAGGTCTTCTCCAAGGAGACGCTCGAAAACATGAAGAACGGCATCGAGCACTCGATTCCGATTTCGGCGTCGTTCAACCTGTTAAACTACATCAACCTCTCGCCGTCGGTCAACTACAACGAGAAGTGGTATTTCAAGAAGGTCGAGTTCGAGTGGAACCCCGTCACCAACCAGACCGACACGCTGCCGACGAACTACGGTTTCTACCGCCTCTACAACTACAACTTCAGCGTTTCGGCCTCCACGACGGTCTACGGCATGTACGACTTCACGAAGAAGAGCCGCGACCGCAAGATCCAGGCGATCCGCCACACGCTGACCCCCTCGATCGGCTTCTCCTACGCCCCGGACTTCAGCGACCCCAAATACGGCTACTACCAGACCCGCCAGACCGACTCCACGGGCCGCTTCACGACCTATTCGCCCTATGCCGTCAACGCCTACGGCGTCCCCTCGTCGGGCCGTTCGATGTCGATGAACTTCTCGCTGTCGCAGAACCTCGAAATGAAGGTCCTCTCGAAACGCGACACCTCGGGCGTGAAGAAGATCAAGCTGATCGACGAACTGCGCATCAGCGGTTCGTACAACTTCCTGGCCGACTCAATGGGACTTTCGAACATCCCGGTCTCGTTCCGTACGACGCTGTTCAACAATTTCGGCATCAACCTCTCGCTGACGCTCGACCCCTACCGCGTCTCGCCCGAGGGCAAGCGTTACAACAAGCTCTTCTTCCCGGGCCGCGTCGTCTCGACGGGCTGGTCGTTCGGCTATACGTTCAAATCGCGCAACGACCGGAGCGAAACGGCCATCAACGACATCACGTCGATACCTCCGGAGTACCAGAACCCGTTCTACGACCCTTACGGGCAGATGGACCCCGTGCTGCGAAGACAGTACATGGCGCAAAGCTACTACGACTTCTCGCTGCCGTGGAACTTCGGATTCAACTACGCGGTCAACTACTCGATCTCGTACACCAACAACGGCACGACGGGCTACCGGAAGAACGTCACCCAAACCATCGGCTTCAACGGTTCGTTGAACGTCACCCCCAAGACGGGCATCACCTTCCAGGGCGGCTACGACATCAAGGCCAACAAGCTGACCACCTCGTCGGTCTCGATCACGCGCGACCTCCACTGCTGGCAGATGTCCTTTTCGTGGATTCCGTTCGGCTACCACCGTTCGTGGAGTTTCAACATCGGCGTCAAGGCCGCATCGCTCTCCGACCTGAAATACGACAAATCGCAGTCGATGTACGACAATATGTATTGACGACGACGCACGATCCCCTTGCACAGCGCTCCCCCCCCGGAGCGCTTTTTTTGTTGCCACGGCTCCGCCCCGCCGTCCCGCATCCCGTCAGGCCATACCACATCCGGACAGATCGGCTGTCCCAAAAGGCGACATCAATTGACCATATGGAATTTTGTGAAAAAATTTCACACCGACATAACATCAGTCTCGTTTATTTTTTTTAATTTTACCTAACACCTTTTAACTACACTCTTATGAACTGCACTCGCCTCAACGTAAGGGGGGGGGGAAGTTGAGTACTCCGCCCCTGTTATCGACATCGTAGATGTCCGCATCGAAAAAGGATTCGCCCAAAGCCCGGGCGGCGTAATTGACTATGGTCCCGTAGGAGATGCCGGCAGCGATCCGGGTCTCAACGAGGGCGGCGACTATTAATTCCACTGCAATGAAGACATTATCCAAAATGATGTCCATTGCAGTAGCTGCAATGGCATTTACCGGGTGCTCATCCGAACCGGAGGTAGCCCCCGAAATGCAACCCATTCGGCTCGAACTCACAGCCGGAACCACAACCCGCACCGAGATCGGCCCGGACAACAAAATCTCCTGGAGCGATACGGGCGAAACGCTCAAAGTGCTCGAACAGGTGGGCGACGCGACATTCAGCGCGCTGGATAACGACGACTATACCAAAGACCCGACTTCGGGCAAAGCCTCTTTCTCGGTTGCGTTACCCGTCAAGACAGGAACCTCGTTCCGTTATGCCACCCTTCATCCCAAAGCTGCGTATGTAACCAACAGCAACACCAATCTGGCTGCAATCAAATTCATCGTCCCCGACATCCAGCTCCCGACGGCTACAAGTTTCGACCCCGATGCCGACATTCTGGTTTCGAAGACGATCACGACCGAAGCCCAGCCGACATCGCTGTCGCTCCAATTCGGACGAATCATCGCCATCGGCAAAATGCGGCTGACCAATCTGGCGGTGGAATCCGACGAAACGATCTCCGACATCACGTTCACAGCTCCCGGCAAAGTGGTTACCGGTCGAGGTAAATTCAATTTCGAGACGGGCCGTATCCTGACGGATCAGTGGGGTTACTCCGGAGAGGGCAAAGACTACGTTTCCATGCTTTATGACGGCATCGCCGCCTCCGCAGCATTCGACGCATGGTTCACCTGTGCCCCGCTCTCCATCGCAGCCGACGAGACTTTCACCGTCAAAGTCACCACCTCGCGCGGAACCTACACCCGCAGCGTAACCATTTCCGCAAGCGGCGGACTGAACTTCACGCTGGGCGACCTGACGACTTTCAGCGTCAATATGGCCACGGCAGAGTTCATACCGGCCGTCACCGACCCCTCGATCTTCACAATCACTTTCGGCTCACATCCAGCCTCAAAAGTTGATTATACCCCCGAACTCAACCTCGGCGCGACGGGCAGTTCGGCATCGAATCTCACATTCGCATTTTCAACCACCAGCGACGCGATCCGAAGCACAAATCCATTAAGCGGCTACGACGGAGCATCGGGCGGCCACGGCTGGTGGTCGGGAAAAGAGACAACCCTGACGCTTGGCAGTGTCAACCTGAACGGCAAAACCAACTTCGCCCTGACGTTCGGAGCCGGAGCCGGAGCCACCACCATACAAGCTTCGATCTCCAAAGACGGAACCCATTTCTTCCCGCTCTCCCAGAACGACGTTGCCATAACGGCCGATAAAAGCGGAACCGGCCTGCTGAAAACGGTGAACTTCAATCTCGATGCCACTGTCACCGAAACCGTATCCATTAAATTTGAAAATACAGGTACTGCCAGCTGCCAACTCGATGACATCAAACTGATGCCGCTGGATGCTCCCGCCGAGGGTTCTTGCCTGATCGACTGGAAAGCAGCTCCCGAATTGAAGACAACGCCCGATAACGGCGGATCGCTTAACTTCGCAGCCGACAACGGCTCGGGTGCGGCTCCCGACAGCCAGATGATCGAATACGCATGGATAGGCGACGATTGTACGTTTGCATTCAAAAAAGCCGATGCGGACACGTGGTACACCATTACACAAACCGACAAGGGTGACGGAACCGGCACGCTGACTATTCAGCCCGAAATTTACACGGTCACCGATGCCGACCGCTCAGGTACAGTTACGGTTTCTGTCATGAAGAACGGCAATCCGGTGATTACCCACACGATCACGGTTACACAGTTGAAAACGGGTGCAATCGTAAAGAATGAATATACGGCCACCTATACTATCACATCCCGAACAGCTGTTTCGACCAGTGGAACTGCCCCAAACAATTCGTCGGCTGCGTATACACAAACTTACAGCACCGTAAATCAAATGACAAAGGGAAATTCCGCAACCTTAACCCTTACCGGTTATGAGGGCTGTACGATCACAGGCATAACTTTGAACATGAAATCTAATAAATCGTCGGGTAGTGGCAATCTAAATGTGACAGCAGGCACAACGACCATTTCTTCGATCGCCACAAGCGCATTCAACACAGATTCATGGGCCGGGAAATGGTCTTCTGCCTATATTGACGTAATGCCGACCGTCACGCCCTATGCAATACAAAGCGGAGAAATAGTAACGCTCACAATCGCAGCAACAGCAAACTCGTTATATATCCAAAGCTACACAATAACCTACGAAAACTGAACTCCGGGCGGGGGAGGAGACAATCCTCCCCCAGACCCTACCCCGGGAACAGGAACTCCGGCGCTGGGAATGCCCTGGGCCGAACTGCCCGCAGCGGACGAATCGCTTACGGAAATCTGCCACATCATCACCGACGTGGCCAGGACTTCCGAAGGCTATTACCCCCGCAATTACACAATGGGCTACGACAAGGCGAAGCGGCTCGCGCTGTGGGCCGCCTATCCGCTCCACAGCTGTTACACCCAGGGCATCTCGCGCGAACGGCACTGGGGCTATGATCCCACGCTGGCGCCGGGCGAGCAGATGGCCGGCGGCGTAAGCGCCCCCTACAACCGGGGACATCAGGTCGCCAACGCCGACCGGAGGGTGAGCAATCTGGCCAACGACCAGATCTCTTACTATTCGAACATGACGGCCCAGCGGTCCAATTTCAACAGCGGCGTATGGGCGGCGCTCGAAGGCAGGGTTCGCGGCTGGATGTGCGCCGACACGCTCTATGTGGTGACGGGATGCCATTTCGACGGCTCGCAGACCTCGACGATCGACAACGGCGGCAACACGCTGCCCGTACCGACGCAGTATTACAAGGTTCTGCTGCGCTCGAAAAGCGGCTCGACGGGACGCTCCGTGGCATCGCTTCCGGCCGACGAATTGCAGGCCATCGGATTCTGGTACGAACACACCGAATCGTCGGGACAGAATCCGGCCGGTTGCGCCAAATCGGTCTCGGAAATCGAAAGACTCTGCGGATTCGAATTTTTCGTCAACGTCCCCAACGCCCCGAAAGCGAGTTATCTGCCCTCGGACTGGGGCTTATGACACACGCCCGAAACAAGAGAAGGCCCTGCACGGTTGCGTGCAGGGCCTTTTTTCGCATCCGGCAATCTTGGTCACATCAGAATCGGAGACCGGCAGTTGCGCCCCGTCATGCCGGGAGGGGGGGGGCAACCCGCGCGCGGACACATCCCGGCGCGAAGGTCGATTCCCGGCCCGGCGATCGTGACGACGCATGCTGCGCATATCCACCTCGTTCAAACCGGGAAGACAGCGACGAAGTCCCTGAAAACATTGCGGTGAGAAATTGAGACCGGCTCTCATTTCCGCGTCACCGGCGCCGGCGCGCGGTCGATGTAATTGGGATAGCGGAACTGCGGCATCCCGAGGGCCATCACCGCGCAGATGCGGCGGTCACCCAGTCCCAGCATCGCGGCCAGCTTCGCCTTCCTGTCCTGCCGGACGGCCGTCAGCACGAACCCCATGTATATCTGGCTCACGCCCAGCGCCTCGGCCATCAGCGAAGCGTTTTCATACGCCAGGTTCCCGTCCTCCGCACCGAACCGGCTTTCCCTGGGCGCATGGATGAACAGCACCGCCGTCGCGCCCCGCAGCACGCGGTCGCGGCCCTCGGCATATTCGCGCCGCAGGCGTTTGAACACCGGCACATAGCGATAAACGCCCGGCACGAGGCGGCTCAGCCACGGCCGCACGAGCGGATGCAGCAGCCGCTTTTCGAGTGTGCCGAAAATTCCGAGCGTATATTCCGTGACAGCGCGCAGCTGCGCCGCGTCGGTCACCAGCGTATACCCCAGCTGGCGGGCATTGCTCGCCGTCGGGGCGCGGTCCGCCGCCGCAACGATGCGGTCCAGCAGCTCCTGCGGCACGGGGCGCGCCGAAAGTGCGCGGTTCGACCGCCGCACGGCCAGCAGCAGTTCCACCTGCTCGGGCGTGGGCATCGCGCCGTAATCCACCGCATGCACCCGCTCGGCCGGAAACTCCGCATGGTTCACCGCCCCCGTGAGGCAGGCGGCCACACAATGTCCGCAAAGGATGCAGTTTTCGGGTTTATGCAGCGTCACGTCGCCCCCGGCTTTTTCCTGCACGAAAATCTGCGAAGGGCACACCTTCACGCAGCGGCCGCAGCGGATGCAGCTCGCATCATTCACACCGATCGTATCCATAATTTTCGTATCTTTAATGTCGTAACGGCACCTCTATAAAATAAAACGCCCGCCATGCATCCGGTCATCATCCGCCCTTCCGGCGCACTGTCCGCCGGCGAATACCCCGAAGCGGGCGCTCCCCACGTCGAAATGCTCCTGCGCGGATAAAAAAATCCGGCGGCAAGGTTCTCCCCGCCGCCGGACCGTCAGTCATCAATGTTTCACGCCCTCCATTTCGGCCGGGTTGTGCCTGTATTTGAAAACCACGGCGAAAACCACGGCCACCACGAGCGCGTACCCTGCGAAGATGAACCAAGAATCGGGCCACCCGTATGCGTCCACGACGGCGCCCGCGGCATACGAGCCGAAGAAGGCGCCGAAACCGTTGGTCATAATCATAAAGACGCCCTGCGCCGAGGAGCGGATCTCGCGACTGGTCTCCTTTTCGACGAAGAGCGAGCCGGAGATGTTGAAGAAGTCGAACGCCACGCCGTAGACGATCATCGAAAGCACGAGGAACGCCGCGCCCGATCCCGGATCGCCGATGCCGAAGAACCCGAAGCGCAGCACCCAGGCCAGCATCGAAATCAGCATCACTTTCTTAATGCCGAAACGCCGGAGGAAGAAAGGAATCAGCAGAATGCAGAGCGTTTCGGACATCTGCGACAGCGAGAGCAGGATCACCGAGTGCTTCACGATGGCCGAATCGGCATACTGGGGCATCGAGCCGAAATTCTGAATGTAGCTGTCGCCGAAGGCGTTGGTGATCTGCAAAGCGGCGCCCAGCAGCATCGAGAAGACGAAGAAAATGGCCATCCGCTTCTCCTTGAAGAGCGCGAAGGCCCGCAGGCCCAGCGTATCGACCCACGACTGCTTCTGCGCGCTGCGCTCGACGGGACACCCCGGCAGCGAGAACGAGTAGGCCGCCAGTACGAACGACAGCAGGGCCGAAACGTAGAGCTGCCACTCGGTGAGCTTGATCTGCACGCCCCCGATGTGCGTCAGGTCGACGAACCACATGGCGGCGATGAATCCCACGGTTCCCCATACGCGGATGGGCGGGAAATGCTTCACGGTATCGAGCCGGGCCAGATCGAGGGCATTGTAGGCCACGGAGTTCGACAGGGCGATGGTCGGCATGTAAAACATCACGCTCAACAGCATGCAGCTGTACAGCGGGGCGTAAGCCGTCTGCGAGGCCGCGGCGATGAGAAACGCGCCGCTGATGAAATGGCAGATGCCCAGCAGTTTCTGCGCCGGAATCCAGCGGTCGGCGATAATCCCCATCACGGCGGGCATGAACAGCGAGGCGATTCCCATCGTCGCGAAGAAGCTGCCGATCTGCAATCCCGAGAAGTCGAGTCCGCCTCCCAGGTAGGCGCCCAGCGAGATGAGCCACGAACCCCAGATCGCATACTGAAGGAAGTTCATGGCGATAAGCCGAAATTTAATTCCCATAATTTTCTGATTTTGTGTAAATTTTAAGTTTCAAGCGGTTTTTTCTGCGTAGATTGAAACAAATGTATGAAATTTTTTCCGGATTTTTCTTTGCATTTGCAAAATAAAGTTCTACTTTTGCATCACCAAAATCTATTGAGCTATGGTGTAACGGTAACACAACAGATTCTGGTCCTGTTATTCCAGGTTCGAATCCTGGTAGCTCAACGAAGCCCTGCATTCCCCGAATGCGGGGCTTTTCCGTCTCTTGCCGGTGCGCTTCTCCCCGTTCCGAACGGGCCGCAGAATCCGCGGTTCCCCTCCGGACATTCCTTTCAAACGAAAAGCCACGCCGAACGGCCCTCTCCCCAAATCGAAACACGAAAAGCAGCAAAAATGTTAAAAAACGATTATTTTTTATGCATCCTATTTGCCCGATAACATTTTTTTAGTTACATTTGCTTTCGGGAATGAATCTTTTCGAAACTCATTTCCGATAAAAAAACGATCAAAATTAGAGCCGTGAATTTACTTTACCGCCGATTGTTCGATCACCACCGTCCGGTTACGGCACGAGCCTGCTCGCGCCGCAGGGGACTTGTAAATTTCCCCCCCCCCTCACCGCGCCGAATACCCGGAGTTAAGTAAACCGTCACCGCCCGCGATTGACGCGTGCATATTGCCGTATATGGCAATATGCACGCGTTTTTCATTGTGTCCGACCGTCAGCCGACAACTTTTCACCCAACCATAAAACACGAAACTATGACCCTAAATCTACGAGAATCCCTGAACTTCATCCTGAAGCCGGCGCTGTTGCTGGCGGGGTGTCTCTGCATGGCGTGCAGCAGCGGAGACAAACATGTCGACGATCCCGACGGACCCGACAATCCGGGCGGCGGCGATGAATACGAGGACATACAGGTAGTGAACGGCAAAGTCCGTTTCTATCTCCGCGAGGCGGAAAATTCCGTCCGCAAGGCCATGGGAACCGGCGAACGGGCATGGAGCAAATCGCTCGTCTCGGTCAACGGAAAATCCTATGCCGTCGAAAGCGATGAAAACGGCCGCTACTACGTCGAGGCGAGCGCTTCGAGCTCCGGGACCTACAACGCCATCCTGACCAATTCAGGCTCCTCCGGCTGGTACGGCTCTTCGGCCTATGCCGACGTGAAACTGCCCTACTCGCAGTTCTGGGCCGCCACGGCGGCATCGCTGCAATCGTATCCCATGTACGGCTCCTACACCAAGGAGAACGGCAACAAGCTGGTGTTCGACGACGCCTTCGCCGTGCTGGACCTGGCCCTGACCGGGTCGGCCAAAATCGCCTCGGTGAAGGTCGAGAACCTCGCTGAAAGCCCCCTGGCAGGCTATGCGAATTTCCTGCCCTCGCGCGGCTACCTCTCAATCACCGGCGGTGTCGGTTTCGCCGTGCTGAACTGCACCGACAACGGCAAATGCGTCTCGCTGGAGAGCGGCACGCCGAAACATTTCTACGTGATGCTGGCTCCGGGCGACTATCCGTCGGGCCTGAAAATCACCATTTCCGATTCGGAGCACCGCGCCATGGAGCACACGCTGACGACTGCGCAGCTGACGGCGGGGAAGGCCACGTCCGTAACGCTGAAATACGCCCCCGACGCCGACCTGGTGTTTTACGAGAGTTTCGACAATTTCGTCTGGGGCGGCAACATCATGGGCGGCCAGGAGTCGACGGGATACGCTCCGACGGCCGAAGCCGTCACCCCCGGTACGGGAACCGGACGCGACGGCTATGCGGACTCCTTCGAGAAGGTCGCCTACAACAACCCCGGCTCGGCGTTCATCCAGTCGAACACGTGGGACGAGATCAGCGGCAAAACGGTCGGCACGTCCCACCTGATGTCCGATTCGTACGTCGCGAGCCGCAATATCGCCGACTATACCTATATGTTCCGCTGCCAGGAATACCAGGGCTATCTGGCTTGCGGCACAGGTAACACAGGGCGGGGCATTTTCCAGACCGCAGCCCTGAAATCCATCGACGGCATACGTTCCGTGAAGGTTTCGTTCGATTTCTGCTACCAGTACGGATCGACGGACCTCCTGCTGTTCCAGGTGGTGAACGGCGGCATGATCGCATCGGCCTCCGTCGACGGCAAGAGCATCGCCCTGACGGCCGACAATTCGGGCTACACGAGCGCCTCGGGGAGATACATCGTCGAAAAGAGCCACGTAACGCTCCCGTCGAGCGAAGCGGCCGTCAAGAAGTGGCACAACGTGGAGGTCGTCGTAAACAACGCGACCGACGGCACGATGCTCTACTGGGCCGGCAACGACGTGAGCAGCGGCGTGCACGGCTTCTACGTGGACAATATCGAGGTCCGCGCGCTCGGCGAGATGGGCCGCGGCTCCGACAACCTGCGCGTGCTCTACTGGAACATCCAGAACGGCATGTGGTCCGACCAGGCGAACAATTACAACAACTTCGTCGCGTGGGTGAAGAAATACGATCCCGACATCTGCGTATGGTGCGAATCGGCCACCATCTACAAGGACAATACGAATTCGGCGCAAGCCTCCTCCGCCCGGTTCCTGCCCGACGGCTGGGCGGCACTGGCGGCCCGTTACGGCCACGCCTACACGGCCGTCGGCGGCTGGCGCGACAACTATCCGCAGACCATCACGTCGAAATATCCGATCGAGACGCTGCTGAAAATAACCGATTCGGACCAGGCGGGCAAGCCCGTATCCCACGGCGCCGCCATTCAGCGGGTTACCGTGAAGGGCCGGACGATAAACATCGTGACGCTCCACACGTGGCCGCAGGCCTATGGATTTGGAGTCGGCTCGGCCGATCAGGCGGCGAGCGCCGCCAACAAGGAGGGCGACAAGTACCGCGAATTCGAGATCAAGTACATCTGCGCGCAGACCGTCAACAATCCCGCGTACGCTTCCTGTCAGGATTGGCTGATGATGGGCGACTTCAACTCGCGGTCGCGCGCCGACAACTGGTACTACGGCTATCCCGAGAACGACACCCGGCTGCTGGTCCACAACCACATTCTGGACCATACCAACCTCAAGGACATCATCGCCGAACGCTACCCGGGAAGCTTCATATCGTCGACTTACGGCAACGCCCGTATCGACTACATGTATGCGTCGCCCTCGATGTACGCCCGCATAGTGAACGCACTGACCGTCATGGACAAGTGGACCACGGCGACCCAAAGCCCCTACGTGTCCAACTTCTACGACCCGTCGGACCACCGCCCGATCCTGGCGGACTTCGAGCTGAAACAGTAGACCTCCCGTCGATCAACCGACCCCAATAAATAAAACCCAATCTTAACCTTTTTACCAATTATGAGAAAAACATTCCTGACGAAGGGTTTCGTCCGTTTTTCACGCGGATTGGCCGGAGCCGCATTAATCGCGGCGGCAATCGGCATCACGTCGTGTGAAACGCATTCGAACTCCGATCGTAACGAGTCGATCAAGGTCTACGCGGACCCGATCGCAAAAGAGCCTATCGACGCCGGCATCGTCGGCGTGAAAGGCGGTCTCGCCAAACTCTACGTGGACGCCAACATCGACTTTGTCGCAACGTGGGAAGACGACGCAGCGACGCCGTGGGCCAAGGTGGTGGATTACTCTTCGACAGATCCCCAGACGGGGCTTCGCGTGATAACCCTGAAGGCCAACCGGCGCAGCACGACGTCGAGCTACTACACGCGGCGCACGGGCATGCTGATTCTGGCAGCCTCCGACGGCGAACTGAACTACAACCGGATAATCCCCATCCACCAAGGCTCCACGGCCCGCGTGAGCAATGATTTCGCGACCCTGAAGTACGGCAAGACCGACCCGCGCTTCACCGACGGCGAAACCCCGATCGACAACTGGACCACGGCCCAGAAAAACCTCGGGTTCACGTCCACGACGATCGAAGGGGAGGAGGTCGCCCACTGCTACGGCAAGAACGGCTACCTGAAACTGGGCGACGACAAGGGCCACGGAGCCGACCTGATTTCGCCCTACACCAACACGCTCCGCAGCGACTCGCTGCTGATGGTTTCGTTCCGCGCCGTGGCCTTCACCGATTACATGACCGGCGCCCGGGACGACAACAAGATCACGGTCGAGGTGCTCGGCGGGGGCGTCATCCGTGATTTCGCCCAATCCGAAAAGACCACGATCGACCTCGAAGCCGGCTATTACGACATTTCGAGCGAGGAGTTCCCCGAAGACATGTGGGAGGGTCACGATTTCCTCGTCTTCGTCGCCGGCACGAAAGCCAACCCGATTACGGCCAACACGCGGGTCCGCATCATCTGCGGCTCCCTCACGCAGAACTCCGCCGTCAACAACCGCATTTACCTCGACAATTTCTACATCCGCCGTCTGCAGAAGGTCGAAGAGGACTACTTTGCCGAAAACAACGGCAGCGGTAAGGACATCATCCTGGGAGCGCCTTTCGACGAGGAGGAACAAGAGTAAAAAAGAGGAACAAGTCGTTTCAACAAAAAAAAGCCTAAAATGAATAAAATTCTTCACTCAATAAGAGCATCCGTCCGAGTGATGTCGCTGGTGGCGGTACTGATACTGCTCGCGGCGCACACGGCGCCGGCAACGGCTCAACAAAAGGCCCAGACTGTCAGCGGAACCGTCCTCGACCCGGACGGCAACCCGCTGATCGGCGCCACGGTCGTGGTCGTCAAAGGCACGCAGGGCGCAGTCACCGATGTCAAAGGCAAATTCACCATCAAGGCCAAGCCTTCGGATAGCCTCCAGATTTCGTACCTGGGTTACAAGACCGAGACCCTGAACGTGGGTTCGCGGACGAACTTCACCGTCAGGATGGAGAAGGACTCCTCCACCGACATCGACGAAATCGTGGTCATCGGTTACGGCCAGGTCGCCAAAAAGGACCTGACCGGTTCGGTCGCGACGGTCAAGATGAACGACATCAAGGACGTACCGGTTCTTTCGGTCGACAACGCCCTTCAGGGACGTATCGCCGGAGCCGACTTCATGTCGACCACCGGTGAGCCGGGCGCCACGACCACCATCCGCATCCGCGGCACGCGCTCGATCAACGCGTCGAACGAGCCGCTGATCGTCGTCGACGGCGTGATGGACGCCATCCACGACCTGAACGACATCAACTCCGACGACATCGCGGGCATATCCGTCCTCAAGGACGCCTCCTCGACGGCGATCTACGGTTCGCGCGGCGCAAACGGCGTCATCCTCATCACCACCAAGCGGGGTCTCGGCTCCAAGGGCAAGGTCAACATCACCTTCAAGACCGACATGGGCTTCTCCCAGCTGCCCCGTCAGCTCGACATTATGAACGCGTCGGAATTCGCGCAGTACCGCAACGACTACGCCTATTTCGGCAGCGACGCCAACCACCCCGACGTAGGCAAGGACACGCCCCTCTCCGGTTCGGTCTATTCCGACCCGCTCTCGCTGGGCGAAGGGACGAACTGGATCAACGAGATCACCCGCACGGCCCTCTATTCCAACTACGCCCTCTCGCTGTCGGGAACCAGCGACAAATCGTCGTATTACGCTTCGTTCTCCTACAACGACACCGAAGGTATCATCCAGGACAGCGGCCAGCAGCGTTTCACGGGACGTATCAACCTCGAACGCCAGTTGTTCAAATGGATGAAAGTCGGCTATACGGGTTCGTACACCTGGCGTCACAACGACCAGAACAAATCCTCCATCGGCGGAACGGCCTGGTACAGCAGCGCCCAGTATCTGTCACCGCTGCTCAAGCCGAACGACACGTATAACCCGCTGTATTACAACGGACAGAAGATCAACACGCAGCGTGCGCTGATCGACCTGAACACCTATTACCTCGAACGCCACTCGAACAACCACGCCTTCACGCTGAAACTGGAGCCGGTGAAGAACTTCACGATCAACAGCACCTTCTCCTACTACCTCTACCAGCGGCATACCTACCGTTACTATCCGGGAACCCTTCCCCTGAAGGGCGAGAACGAAGGCGGCGAGGCCTACCGCGCCGAGTGGGACGAGCACTCGTTCTCGTGGGAGACCACGGCCGGCTACAAGTTCGAGAAGAACGGCCATTCGTTCGACGTTCTCGGCGGTTTCTCGGCTTACAGTTTCGCCTCGCACGATTTCAACCTGAGCGGCAAAGGCTACATGGACGACGCCATCCTGTGGAACAACATGAACGCCGTGCAGGACAAAGAGACCTATTCGGCGGGCACTTCCTACTCGAAGAAAACCAAAACGTCGGTCTACGCGCGTCTGAACTACAACTGGAAGTCGCGCTACTACCTGACCGTGACGGGACGTTACGACGGAGCCTCGAACTTCGCAGCCAACAACAAGTGGGCGTTCTTCCCGTCGGCCGCCCTCAAGTGGAACATTTCGAACGAGAACTTCCTGAAGGACTGCAACTGGATCGACGACCTGTCGCTGCGCTTGAGCGCCGGTCTGACGGGTAACGACGCGATCAGCACCTACCGTTCGCTCGCCACCCTCTCCTCGACGACGGGCGGCTATCTGTTCGACGGATCGCAGCCCGTGGCGTTCTACCGCAGCCGCCTGGACTCCCCGGACCTCACGTGGGAGAAGACCACGGCCTACAACGTGGCGATCGACTGGTCGATGTTCAAAGGCCGCCTGAACATCACGGCCGAAGCCTACAAATCCAAAACGACCGACCTGCTGATGTCGCTGGCCGTTGCGGCCCAAACCGGTTACACGTCGCGCTGGACCAACATCGGCTCGACCTCGAACAAGGGTATCGAGCTGTCGGTCGAGAGCCACAACATCGTCCGTCCGAAGTTCCACTGGTCGACGACGCTCACCCTGTCGCACAACGAACAGAAAGTCGACGACATCGGTTCCGAGGACTTCATTTCGGCCTACGACTCGCCGGGCAACAACCCCTACATGATGTACGGCTACGTCAAGGGCTACCCGCTCAACTCGCTCTGGGGATTCAAATACGGCGGCACGTGGAAGAGCGCCGAGGAACGCGAGGAAAACGCGGTGACGAAAACCTACGTCAGCCCGGCCAACACCGACGGAGGCCCGCGCTACTACGACACCAACCACGACGGCGTGCTCTCGCGCGAAGACCTGATCTACCAGGGCAACGCCGACCCGTATCTGTACGGAGGTTTGCAGAACACGTTCTACATCCACGGTTTCAAGCTGGGCGTCTACTTCGCCTACTCGCTCGGCGGCAAGATCTACAACTATTCGGAGATCTACATGGCCGGTTCGCAGTTCGCTAACCAGTACCGCTACATGCTGAACGCCTGGCATCCCGTCCGGAACCCGAATTCCGACATTCCGCGGGCCGGAGCGAAAAGCGACGCCGCGCTTCCGAGCGACTTTATGATCCACGACGCTTCGTACCTCCGGCTGAAGAACGTCACGCTGTCGTACACGTTCGACCTCAAGAAAAAATGCTCGTGGATGAAAGACCTCACCCTGAGCGTATCGGGCGAAAACCTCTTTCTGTGGAAAAAGTACAACGGATTCGACCCCGACGTTTCCAGCGAGGGAACCTCGTCGACGCTGCGCCGTATGGACCTGGGCGCCTATCCCAAGCCCCGCACCATCATATTCAGCCTTCAGTTGAGATACTAACCTAACAGAATTAAGACGATGAAACTCAAACATATATTCTACACGGCCGCGGCCATGGCCATGCTTTCGTTCCAGGCATGTACGCTGGACGAAGACACATCGGGCATCTCGAATCCCGACGACTTCTTCCGCAAATTTTCGGAATGCCAGTCGGTCGTAAACGGATGCTACATTCCGATCAAGTCGATCTACACCTATACCTACATGATCGCCACCGAGTGCGTCACCGACATCGCCTACTGCCCGTCGGGAACGCTCGACGCCAGCCTGGACATCTCGCCCGCCGTGCCGCGCATGGGTTCGACGGTCTGGCGCAACGGCTACCTCGGCGTACAGCGCTGCAACTTCGCCGTCAACGGCATCGAGCGCGCCTATAAAAACGAGGTGATCAGCGAGGAGCAGTACCACCAGCTGCTTTGCGAGGCGAAAACCCTGCGGGCGTTCTTCTACTGGACGCTGACCTGCTTCTTCGGCAACGTTCCGTTCTATTTCGACGACGTTACGGACAACGAGGTTTTGAGCCGGATTCAGGTGCTGCCGCGCATGGACGCCAACGAGACCCGCAACAAGGTCATCGAAGACCTTCAGTCGATAGCTCCCCTCGCCGCCCAAACCCGCACCTACGACAACGAGGCCAATCGTCTGGGAGCCTCCTGCGCCTACATGCTCATCGCCAAGATGGCCATGTGGAACAAGCAGTGGGACGTGGCGCTGGACGCGCTGGAGCAGATCGAAACGATTTACGGTCCGCTGTCGCAGTACGACTACGCCGAGAATATCCTGTTCCGGAACAAGAACACCCCGGAGTCGATCATGGAAATTCAGCACACCTACACCCAGGGCGCCCTTACCTACACGTCCAACGTGGCCTGCATCTGCCAGCCCTACCCGCGTGCGGCCAATTCGGCGATCTACGACGGCGTGGAGATTCCCGAACTGGGCGACCAGGCGACCGTCTGGTCAGCGATGCGTCCGAACGTCTATTTCAGCCAGGGTCTCCAGTCCAAAATGGGCAAGGACATCCGCGCCAAGTACAACATGGCATGGGGATACGAGGACAAGACGTTCAACAGCACCAACACCCGCCCGTGGTGCGGACCGAAGTTCTGGTGTCCGAACATGCAGGCCTCGGCCGACGGCAACAACTACAAGGTCTTCCGCTATGCCGACGCGCTGCTGATGATGGCCGAGTGCTATTTCTATAAGGAAAACTACGAAAAGGCGGTCGAATACCTCGACATGACCCGCACGCGCGCCAATCTGTCCAAGTACACCTTCCGCACCCCCGCGCGCCTCGAGGAGGAGATCCGCAACGAGCGCGCCCGCGAGCTTTTCGGCGAATTCCAGCGCAAGTACGACCTGGTCCGCTGGGGCATCTGGTACGAAGCCGTAACGGACAACAGCGACTACGCCTATCTGCAACTCAACACGGCTAACAGCCGGATCAAACCGTGCCACCGCTACTACCCCATTCCCGACACGGAGGTCACCTACTCGAAGAACAACCTCGACAACAACGAATACAAGGCTTACGGCTTGTAATAATCCGAAACTTTCAGACGAATGAAAACAATATTCAATAAACAGAAAAGATCGGTCGCCGGCGTACTGATCGCCCTGACGGCCCTGACGACGGCCCTGACCGGCTGTCAGGAGGATTTCGAGCTGGACCTGCCTCTGGCGGTCTCGGCGCGCGAACTTTCCCTGACCAAGGATGCCGGCTCGACGCACGTGCTGGTCTACTCGAACGGCGACTGGACGGCGCGCTTCACGCGTCCCGTGAAGTGGGCCTCCCTCAACAAACTCCAGGGATACGGCAATAACGAAATCGTATTCACCTATTCGGCCAACTACGGCATTTCGAGAAAGATCGGCGTCGTGTTCGAGAAAGGTTCCCTGACCGATACGGTGATGTTCTCGCAGGCCGGAGCCATCACCGACGCTTCGCTCTCGTTCTCGAAACCGGCGGTTACGCTGCTGAAGTCCCGGTCGCAGATCTTCACGCCGATCAGCACCAACCTGCGCTACTGCATCGACGATCTGGAAGCCAGCGTCACCTATTACGACAACGACGGCCTGCCCAACGATCCCGTCACCGTCCTGACCCGCGCCGAAGAGGGCGAAGAGGGCGGCGAAGGCGGCGACGAGCCGCAGGCGCAGCCCGTCGAACCGTGGATCTCCAACGTCTCGGCCACCTACAAGGGAATCACGTTCGAGGTCACGGACAACGACTCCGGATTCGCGCGCATCGCCGATCTGACCCTCTTCATCGAAGACGCCAAGGGCGAGATCACCAAATCGGTGCTCACCGTCACGCAAGGCATCGCCCTGCCGGCGCTCAAGCTGGACAGCAATGCCGAAACGTACGAAGGTTACGCCCAGGATTGCGCGGTTCCGGCCACGACCAACAACCTCGTGCCCTACTCCGACCAGATCGGTTACGACGTGGCGTACGACGTTCCCGTCGCGGAGGGCGCCGAGTGGATTCTGAAGCCCGCGATCACCGACGACGGCCTGACGTTCTCGCTGGCCAAAAACGAGGGTTCGGAGCCGCGCACCGCCACGATCCGGCTCAACTTCACCGACGAACACGGCAACTCCGTTTCGGCCTCGTGCAAAATCACCCAGAAGCCCTACCCGACCGCTGCCGATTTCGCCGCGGTGCGCGCCCTGACTCCGGGCGAGATCACGCTCCAGCAGTATATCGAAGGCTACATCGTCAGCGACCCCGACAGCAAGAACGTCGTTTCGAGTCCCCAGACCCAACAGTTCTTCTTCGACCGCGGCGAAAACGACCGGACGGCCTATATCGAGAGCCTCGACGGCAAGTGGGGCTTCTGCCTGAAATTCGCCTCCTCCGAAGACAACACGCCGGCCCGCTTCTCGAAGGTGCGCCTCTCCCTGAACGGGGCCACGCTCGAAAAGAAGAACTCCCCCGAGTGCTACACCATCACGGGACTTACCGCAGCCAACATCCTCGAAACCTCGACGCCCGACGAGTTCAAGATTCCGGTCAAGACGAAGACGATCGGCGAACTCACCGACGACGACATCTTCACGCTGGTGTCGGTCACCAACCTCGAAATCATGTGCAAGGACGGCGCCTACACCAACTGCACCGACGGCTATTCGTTCAAGGACAACATCAACCCGATCGGCACGACTACCCCGCGCTGGGACGTGGCCCCGCTGATGTGCTACGACAACACGGGCCGGACCATCTACATGCTGACCAATACGGCCGCTCCCTGGCGGCGTTTCAGCTCGGGCCGCGACCTGGATTTCAACTCCGTCGTACCGCAGGGTTCGGGCACGTTCCGCGGCATCGTCGTGGCTGACGACGTCGCCCCGATCCGCTTCGGCGACCTGGGCCGCTACCAGCTGCGCGCCATGACCGCCGAGGAGATCGCGCTGACCGACGAACCGTTCTCGAAAACCGTCGTCGAGTGGAACTGGAACGACCGCAAGGTCGATCTCATACCGGAGATCGGCGAAGGCGAGATCAATAAATACGGCGCCGCACAGGCCGGAGCATCGGACTTCAACAACGTCGTCTGCTCGGGCAAGGGAGGCGCCTCCTCCGAACAGAAAGGTCTGGTGGCGAACGGCGGCATCATGTTCTCCCAGCAATGGTGGGATTTCGACGCCGACAAGGGCAAATACTTCGACATTTCGTTCTCCACGCAGGGAATCAGCGGTTCGAACATGGTCTTCGGCATCGTCTGGGGCCACGGCTCGATGAGCAACACGACCCTCTCCGGCCCGGCGCACTGGAACCTGCTCTATTCGGTCGACGGCGGAGCGACGTTCCAGGCCGTTCCCGACAGCCCGATCATCAAGAAGCGTTCGATCACGTGGTGGTCGACCACGTCGCAGGATTCGACCCCGGGCTTCACCGAGCACCTGCGCAAACTGCCCGCCGACTGCTTCGGCCGGGAGAAAGTGGTTCTGCGCTTGCAGGTGGCCGACAAGGTTACCGACATCGACCCCAAAGCCACGTCTTCGAACTACCTGACGGCGCTGGGCATCGAGAAGGGAACGCTGACGCCGTCCGTTGCGGCCGGTAACAGCCAGGCCCGTATCGGAACGATAACGGTACGCTACAACTAAACGAATTGCGGTCGCGCGGCGGATGCACCGTCCGCCGCGCACGGCCGGAACAAACAACAACGAATAAAACGTATAGAATATGAACTGTCGTAAATCGATATTTAAATTTTTAGGCATTGCGGCCGTATGCGCAGCCTCGGCGGCCTGCAGCGTCGACGACGCCGACGATCTGGCCCTGGTCAAACTGGGCGCGCTGAAGAAGGAGTTCGTCGTCGAAGCCGATGCGAATACGTTCGACATCGACATCTACGCCAACAGCGCCTTCCATATCGAGCGTATCAACCAGGCCGACTGGATCAGCCTGACCTGCGGTGAGACGGAGGACGGAAAGGGCGCCATCACCGCCGAATGCGAATTCAACGAAGGCTTCAAACGCAAAGCGGGCTTCGTGCTCTGCTCCGACGTGGACGCGCGCCGCGACACGGTCTACGTCAAGCAGAAGGCGCTCGTGGACGCCAAGATCGAGTTCGCCAACTCGTCCGTCATCGTCGCCGGAGCCGGCGGCGAGAACGTCTCGCCGATCGAGACCAACATTCCCTTCTCGGAGATCACGGTCGACATCGAGTATGCCAAGGCCGACAACGCCGATTGGATCGAGAGTCTCGAAATCGTGGATTCCGAGAGCGAAAAGCGCAGTCTGTCCATCACGACCGAGGCGAACGCCGCAGATGAAATCCCGCGTTCGGCTGCCGTGTCGCTCTCCTTCACCGACGGCTGGGACGAGACCGTCTCCGTCGAATTCAACCTCCTGCAGCGCACGGCGAAGGAGACCCTCGGACGTCAGATCACATTCGAGGAGTTCCGCCGGACGTATGCCATGAACAAGAAGGTCGAAGACTACGTCATCCTCGAAGGCATCGTGGTGAGCAACACCAAGAACCACAATGCGGGCGAGAACCTGCAAAGCACGACCGCAAAGATCGACTACAGCATATCGGACCGGACCGTCTACCTCGAAACCTACGACGGCAAATACGGCATCGCCGTCCAGACCGCCACGGCCGAAGACAACGTCTTCGAACAGTACGACCACGTGCAGATTCTCATTCAGGGCGCCTCGGGCTACCTGGTCGAGACCCCCGACCGCTATGAACTGCGCAACGTCACCAAGGCGATGGTCATTTCGCGCATTGCGGGTTCGGCATCGGACGTTCCCGTGAAGGAGAAGTGGATGAGCCAGCTCACCGACGACGACATCTACACCTACGTCACCCTGAAGGACGTCGAGTTCCCCGTACGCAAAGGCGCAATCACGCCCATCAACGAGGGCTATGCGATCGGCACGGGCGCAAGCCGCATCAGCAAATACCCGCTGCTCGTGCGCGACATCAACGGCGATGACATGTACATGCTGACCAACACCAACTGCGCCTACCGCAGCGACGGCACGCGCCTGCCCTACGGCTCGGGCAAGATTTCGGGCGTCATCGTCCACGAGCGTTTCTCGCGTTTCGAATGGCGCGACGGAGCCGACCCGGCCGAAATGGACGACGATCCGACGCTCGGCTTCATCGGCCGCTACCAGATCCGCCACCAGACCAAGGGCGACATCTGGGACAACATGCAGAACAGCGTCGAAGACAGTTTCTCGGCCCTGCTGACGGAGTACCGCTACTGGAATCCCGACCTGGAGAACAAGGTCCAGAAACCCACCTACGGAACGAACGGCTACCTGACGCACACCTATCAGGAGAAGTACACCGGCTCCGCCAGCAAAGAGTACCTGCAAGCCGCCTACCAGCAGCACATGTGGGGCGGCGGAACCTACGAATACCTGGGTCCCGTCGGCAACAACGCCTCCTATATCTTCGGCGCCAACTTCGGCAACAAGAACGGCATCGGCGTAGTGATCGACCCCGCGAAGGAGAGCTGGAATCCGCTGATGGACGATCTGGTGAGCCGCAATCCCGACGGAACGCTGGAGTGGTGCGGTCCCTATGCCAAGGATAAAAACGCGGCAAACGGCACGGGTGGCTGGCCGGGCAACAATGAGATTGCGACGAATTCCACGCAAATCAACTACAACGGCAGCACGGGTATGCGCGGCAAGGGGAATGTATACGGTTCCTGCTACACCGCCTTCGCCAACCACTTCTGGTGGGACGACGACACCGACCGCCCCTACGCCTGGCTGATCAACTTCTCGACCGAAGGCATCACGACATCGCATATCTCGATGCAGATTTCCGTCATGAACACGCAGCAGAGCTTCTTCTCGCCCCGTTTCTGGTGTGCCGAATGGTCGCTGACCGATTCGCAGGCCGCAAAGGACGACTCGCAGTGGAACCTGATCGGCGAATACACCATCCCCGACGTTTCCGTCTGGGCGAACACGCTCTATTCGTCGTGCGTGGCCTACAAAAGCATCGACTTCGAACTTCCCCAGGAGATTCTCGGCCACGAAAACGTCTACATCCGGCTTCGCCCGACGAGCGACCTCTGCAGCGACGGCTCCGACTACGCCAACGCGCGCCTGAACCAGAGCGCCAGCGGTGCTGCCCTGGCCGCGGAACACGCCAGCAGCCTCGAATATTTCGCCATCCGCTATAACAAATAGCGGCGTGTAACGAACGGTCGAAGCGGGGAGAGGACGACCGTCCTTTCCCCGCTTTTCCCGAAAGCCGTCCCATGCCGCAAACCGCAAAAACCGCAACCATGAAAAAACTGTTGCTTTTATTGGCCGCCCTGTTCGCAATATCCGCCGGCGGCATATGCTGTTCGGGTTCGGGCGACGATCCCGGAGAACAGGAAAAACCCGTCGATCCGCCCCCTTCGCCCGACGACGGCGTCGACTGGTCGAAGATCGACCCGAAAGCCACCGTGCGCGGGGTCGTGACGTGCGCCGGCGCCGCCGTGCAGGGCGTCGTCGTGACCGACGGCGTGAACATGACGCGCACGAACAAACAGGGGGCCTACGGGCTGCGCACGTCGTCCGACAAGTCGAAACTGGTCTACCTGACCGTCCCGTCGGGTTACGAGGTCGAATCCACGCGCGGGTTCATCCCCCGCTTCTACCGCAGGGTCACCGCTCCCACGAGCGTGGAGCAGATGCAGCGGCACGACTTCACGCTGAAAAAGGTGAACAACGACCGCCACATTATGATCGTGTCGGCCGACATGCATATCCGCAACCGGGCGATGATCAAGACCACATCGTCGGCTACGCCGTCGATCTGTCCCCCGAAGGGCGAACTGGACTCCACGACGTTCCGCCGCACCTACCTCAAGGCGCTGCGCGACTACGTCAAAGCCCTGCCCGCAGGCGTGCCGGTCTACGGCATGAATCTGGGCGACATGACGCAGGAGTCGCACTGGACCAATGCCAACAAGGCGACGCTGGCCAATTTCGTCAACGTCTGCGAACGCGGGGGCATGCCGATCCAGACCTTCCACGCCATCGGCAACCACGACCACGACATGGCCGTGCAGAACATCGCCGGCGACGACGACTCGGCGGCCGAACTGGCCTATATCTCCGCGCTCGGGCCGACATACTACGCCGTCAACATCGGCAAGGTGCACTACGTCGTGTTCGACAATACGCAGTATGTCAACACCGGCGGCGACCGGTCGTTCGCCGTCCGTCTCAACCGGCGTCAGATGGACTGGGCGCAGAAGGACGCCGACTACATGCCGTCGGACGTCGAGCGCATCGTAATCGCGTGGCATTGCCCGGCCTTCCGCCGCAACCCGGGGGCCTCGTCGCCCAACCCGATGGACAACGCCGACGAATTGCTCGACATCTACAAGGACAAGCAGCTGCCCGTCACGATCTGGTCGGGCCACAACCACATCGCCGAAACGGTCACCGTACCGCGCAGCGACATGAGCGTGACCGAGTACACGCACCCGTGCGTATGCGGCGCATGGTGGTATTTCCCGCTCTGCCACGACGGCGCCCCGGCGACATTCACCCGTTACGATTTCAGCGGCGGAACGATCACGGAGCGGCGGAGCGTGAATTTCAGCGACAGCGACGAGCAATACTGCCGGGTCTACAACTCGGGGCTGAAAAACGCCGAAGGCAGGCCGGTCGTGCGCCTCAACGTCTGGGACTGGCATCCGACGTGGAAATTCGAATGCCGCGAAAACGGAGCCGCGGTTCCCGCCTCGCAGCTGAATGCGGTCCGGGAGTACGACGACTATTACGTCACGGTCCACGACGCCTGCGGCAACGACATCTCCTCGTTCAGCTTCCTCGACAAATACCGCACCGACCACATGCTCGAATACACGCCCGTAACGCCGTCCGCCGAGATCCGGATAACCGCCACCGACGAATACGGCCGCCAGCTCTTCACCGTCACCACCAAGACGGAGAAGTGACCGGACGCAATCCGAC
>ERZ836939.941-NODE-941-length-36520-cov-5.709365_pt1 | contig 36520 bp, 30 predicted proteins | sample MGYA00519912_ERZ836939 | MGnify/ENA primary metagenome ERZ836939 (study PRJEB31850, sample SAMEA3708810) | human gut metagenome | biome: human gut; feature: human-associated habitat; material: faeces | place: China | collected 2014 ...
ACCTTAAATCTAATACCATGAAAAACACAGTGCAAATATAGAGGTTTTATGTTATTCAGCATAATTTTGTGGCATAAAATTGCTGTATTTAACTTGATTTATTATTTGGAAACGCTTTTAAGCTAAAAAGGACTCTTTGAAGCAGAAAAAATGCTCCAATGAAGTCTGTTACAAAGCCCTATGAGCTTGCGAAACCTTCCTTTTGAATGATTACAGACAAATGCTCCAAAGGACAGAAGGCTCTTCGATAATTGAATTTTTTGTATATTTGCAAGCAGAAATGATTTAAGATACAAAGGACTAAATGAAGAATATCCGCAATTTTTGTATTATTGCTCATATTGACCATGGGAAAAGTACCCTGGCAGACCGTTTGTTGGAATATACGAATACGGTAGAAGGCAGAGATATGCAAGATCAGGTATTGGATGATATGGACTTGGAACGTGAACGAGGTATTACGATCAAGAGCCATGCTATCCAGATGAATTATACCTACAAAGGCGAAAGTTATATATTGAATCTGATTGATACGCCGGGGCACGTTGACTTTTCGTATGAAGTATCACGTTCGATTGCGGCTTGCGAAGGAGCATTACTGATTGTGGATGCGTCGCAAGGAGTTCAGGCGCAGACAATATCCAATCTTTACATGGCAATTGAGAATGATCTGGAGATTATTCCGGTTTTGAATAAGATTGATTTGCCGAGTGCCATGCCGGAAGAAGTTGAAGATGAAATCATCGACTTGCTGGGTTGTGACCGGAGTGATATTCTGCGTGCCAGTGGAAAGACGGGAGAAGGTGTGGAAGATGTATTGAACGCAATTGTAGAACGTGTTCCTGCTCCTAAAGGTGATCCGGAAGCTCCGTTGCAATGCTTGATTTTCGATTCTGTATTCAATTCTTTCCGGGGAATCATTGCTTATTTCAAGGTAGAAAATGGGGTGATCCGCAAAGGTGATCACGTGAAGTTCATTGCTACCGGTAAGGAATATGATGCCGATGAGGTGGGTGTTTTGAAGTTGGAGATGTCTCCTCGGGATGAAGTGCGTACAGGCGATGTAGGTTATATAATTTCCGGTATCAAAACGTCTAAGGAAGTTCGGGTGGGAGATACGATTACCCATGTAGCCCGTCCGGCATCGGAAGCCATCGCCGGTTTTGAGGAAGTAAAGCCGATGGTCTTTGCCGGAGTTTATCCGATCGAGACGGAAGACTTCGAAAATCTGCGCGCTTCATTGGAAAAGTTGCAGTTGAACGATGCTTCTTTGACTTTCCAGCCGGAAAGTTCTGCCGCCTTGGGATTTGGTTTCCGTTGCGGTTTCTTGGGATTGTTGCACATGGAGATTGTTCAGGAACGTTTGGATCGTGAGTTTAATATGAATGTGATCACGACAGTTCCGAACGTATCATATCTGGTATATGATAAGAAAGGAAACTGTAAGGAAGTACATAATCCGAGCGGTTTGCCCGATCCGACATTGATTGATCATATTGAAGAACCTTATATTCGGGCGTCTGTCATAACGAACACAACTTATATCGGACCGATTATGACTTTGTGCTTGGGTAAACGAGGTATTCTGGTGAAGCAGAATTATATTTCAGGTGACCGTGTTGAGATTATCTATGATTTGCCTTTAGGAGAAATCGTCATCGACTTCTACGACAAGCTGAAGAGTATTTCGAAAGGATATGCTTCATTCGATTATCATTTGCATGATTACCGTCCGAGTAAGTTGGTGAAGTTGGATATTCTGTTGAACGGAGAGCCGGTGGATGCGCTTTCAACACTGACTCATATCGACAACAGTGTTACCTTTGGTCGCCGAATGTGTGAGAAGCTGAAGGAACTAATCCCGCGGCAACAGTTTGAAATTGCTATTCAGGCAGCTATTGGGGCAAAGATCATTGCGCGTGAAACCATCAAGGCAGTACGAAAAGATGTGACGGCCAAGTGTTATGGTGGTGACGTTTCACGTAAGCGTAAGCTGTTGGAAAAGCAGAAAGAAGGAAAGAAGCGAATGAAACAGATCGGAACCGTAGAAGTTCCACAGAAAGCGTTCCTGGCTGTATTGAAACTGGATTAAGTAGCAAACGGTTATAAAGGAAAAGATCACAAAGTGTAGAGATATATTCTCAGGCACTTTGTGATCTTTTTGTTTTAGAGAAGGTTCGTTATTGCTTATTCAAACAATAGCTTAGCGTCTCTTTCGGCAGCCTTTTGAGTCCATGCCTCCGGAATCATCTTCCATTGGTTGAGTGGCTGCGGAGACAATGTTTTCTTATCTTTGATATACTGGATCATGTAATAGCGAAGATCTTTTTCTGTTGCATTGACAATCCGGTCTTTTAACTGATCTTGTGGAATACCAGCCCCTTTAGTCAACAGTTCGCCGCCACCGTTACCACGATATGAGTTGAGAGCCACACGATAAGTCTTGTTAAGATCGAATGGTTCTCCATTAGCCAGGCTCTGGATCGTTATCTTTTGTCCGGCAGGTTTTGTTACATCGACAGTATAGATGATTCCGGCAGCCGAATCAAAGTTGAAGCTAGGATTCGTAAAGGTATACCCATTACCGTCTTTCCGTTCTGTCAATAAAAGGAGATGATCGTCGGCTGATTGCATTTGGTTTGTCCAAATGGCATAAGATTCTTCGAGAAATCCTTTGATCTCTTTTCCGGTCAACTCCATAGTATAGAGCATGTTCTCATACTTATATAAGTTGAACATATCACTGATCCGAATGTCTCCTTCCTTGATTTCGGCATCAAACGAAAGTGGAGCAGCAAAAGAGATGTCGGCTCCGGTCAGATCGAGTTGCAGGGAATGAATGAAATCAATAAACGCTGACGGACCGAAATAGGCAGGACGGGTAGAGATCGTCTCGGTAAAAGTACCGACTTTCTCTGAAACGAAGGTCTTGACTGCCTGATATTGGGGCGTAAACTGAGCCATGAATTCTTGACTTAGCTGTAGTTTATCCATGTCTGTCAGTGTTCCTTGAATACTTTTTCGTACGACTTTATCTCCGTCGACTGTTAGACAGATTTCTATATCACCGACTGTTCTTCCGTTATTCGCCGGATTGATCAGCAAGACGGAATCACCTTGGGCATTGGCTATCTTTCCGCAGAAACGGCGATGGTCATGTCCCATCATAATGATATCGAAGCCCGGAATACGTTCAGCTATTTCAGCAGAAGCGTCTTCCCGATATTTCCCGGCAACCGTACGAGCTTCTTTCCCGGCATGGAAGAGTCCGATAACTACATCCGGCTTTTCTTTTTCCTGAATGATCGGAATCCATTTGCGGGCGGTCTGTTCCATATCTGCAAAAGAAAGACCTTTCCACAATGTTTCGGGCAACCAAGTCGGAATAGCCGGTGTGATCATACCTAAAACAGCTATTTTGATACCATCACGTTCAATAATTTCATACGGCTTTAAATACGGTTGTCCGTCGGAAGTACGGATAATATTCGCTCCTAAAACCGGGAAGTTACATTGCTTGATCCAGCGGTCGTAAACCGAATGTCCGGCTTCTACGTCATGATTTCCCATATTTCCGACAACGAATCCCATGTAATTCATCATGGCGGCTGTAATATGCGTTGAAACCGTATCCATGAAGTTGTAATAATAGGCAGAAGGTTGTCCTTGCAGAATATCCCCATTGTCCATCAGCAACAAATTATCTCCGTAAGTCTGACGTTCTTGCTGTACGTAGGTATATACGCGGGCAAAACTACCGTTCCAGTCTTGTTGCGTGATAAAATTGTAAGGGAAAAAGTTGCCATGTATGTCGCTTGTTTCAATCAGCTTAAGCTTGACTTCGCGCGTAGTGGCAGAGAGGCTTAGGAAAGCCCACAATAAAAGAAAAATACTTGAAATTCGTTTCATAAAACGGGTATTAAAGATCTGTATTGATAAAACGGTACAAAAATAACACAGACCAGACAAACTTCCTTGTTCGGATATGTGAAAATCTGATGAAAGTTTGGCTGGTCTGTATCTTTATGACCTTATTTCCGAATTATATCAGTCGGGATTCCCGACTATGAGGAAAATATTCCATTCGGATATTTGAGTTTATTCCAATTTATGAATGACTAAACCTGAACGAAGCTTCGGTTCGAACCATGTTGTTTTCGGCGGCATGATATTGCCCGTGTCGGCAATGTCCATTAATTGTTTCATTGTAACGGGATAAAGAGCCAATGCCATTTTCATTTCTCCGCTATCAACTCTTTTCTTCAATTCGCCTAAGCCACGGATACCACCGACGAAGTCTATTCGTTTATCTGAACGCAGGTCCTTGATGTTCAAGATTTCATTCAGGATCAGATTTGAAGAAATCGTAACATCCAATACTCCGATCGGATCACTGTCGTCGTATGTGCCCGGTTTGGCTGTCAGTGAATACCAGTTTCCATCCAAGTACAAAGAGAAATTATGCAGACAAGCCGGCTTATAAATATCAACCCCTTTGCATTCTACGGTAAAGTTCTTCTTCAGTTTTTCTAAGAAGGCTTCAGGTGTCAGTCCGTTTAGGTCTTTCACTACCCGATTATAGTCGATGATTGTCAACTGGTCATCCGGGAAACAGACTGCCATGAAATAATTGTACTCTTCATCTCCGCGATGATTCGGATTCTGCTGGGCTTTCTCGGCACCAACCAAAGCTGCTGCAGCTGAACGATGATGACCGTCGGCAATATACAGTGCAGGAATCTGGGCGAACAATTCCGTAATCCGGCGAATATCCTCTTCCTGATCAATTACCCAGAAAGTATGACCAAAACCGTCACCCGGAGCAATGAAGTCGTATTCCGGCTTTTTGGCTGTATACTTGGCAATGATTTTGTTGAGCTCGTCGTTATGTGGATAGGCAAAGAATACCGGTTCGATGTTAGCATTATTAACGCGCACATGTTTCATTCGGTCTTCTTCTTTATCGCGACGGGTCAATTCATGCTTTTTAATCACACCATTCATGTAATCAGGTACATAAGCACATACGACAAGTCCGTATTGAATCTTCCCGTTCATGGTCTGGGCATAAACGTAATAACATTCTTTCGGATCTTGTACCAGCCAGCCTTTTTCCTGGAACATATTGAAGTTCTCGGCAGCTTTCTTATATACTTCAGGCGCATGTTCATCAGTGCCGACCGGAAAGTCTATTTCCGGTCGGATAATATGATACAGCGATTTTTCATTACCTTTGGCTTCTTCGCGTGCTTCATCCGAATTCAGCACATCGTATGGCCGTGAAGCAACCTGTTCCACCAAGTCTTTCGGTGGACGAATTCCTTTAAATGGTTTTATCGTAGCCATACCTTATTTATTTACTCTGAATTTCTCAATACCTTCTTTCAAGAAACCTTCGATCTGATGAGCAGCAGCAATACCGGCATTGATATTGGCTTCGGCAGTCTGTGCACCCATCTTTTTCGGCGTAGAGAAATAACGGCCGGCGAATTTAGCTGTGAATTCATCATTAGCTACCGGCATGATATCCGTTAAGTACTTTAAGTCAGTACGTTCTTCCATCAATTGGATTAATTCGGCTTCATTGATGACTTCTTTGCGGGCAGTGTTCACTAAAATACCACCTTTCGGCATTTTACCGACCAAAGCTGCATTGATTGAGTTCTTGGTTTCTGCAGTAGCCGGAATGTGGAGCGATACAATGTTGCATGTTTCATACAGATCCTCGGCTGAATCAACAGCTTTTACACCAGCTTCTTCAATGACTTCTTTCGGACAGAATGCATCGTATGCATATACTTCCATACCAAAACCCTGTGCAATACGGGCAACATTTCTACCTACGTTTCCGAATGCATGGATACCCAGTTTCTTTCCTTTCAATTCAGTTCCAGAAGTTCCGTTGTAGAAATTACGTACAGCCATGACCATCATACCAAAGGCCAGTTCGGCTACCGCATTTGAATTCTGTCCCGGAGTATTCATGACGCATACTTGATGGGCAGTAGCAGCATCCAGATCAACATTATCATATCCGGCGCCGGCACGTACCACAATTTTCAGTTGCTGGGCAGCATCCAAAACTTCTTTATCGACTTTGTCACTGCGGATAATCAATGCATCAACATCTTTTACGGCATCAAGTAATTGAGCTTTCTCGGTATATTTTTCTAATAATACCAATTCGTCGCCCGCTTGTTCTACCACTTCGCGGATACCTTTCACTGCTATCGCTGCAAAAGGTTTTTCTGTTGCCACTAATATCTTAGCCATAATTAATGCAGTTTTTCAAATTCTTTCATTGCGTCAATCAATACTTCTACGCTGCTCTTCGGCATCGCGTTATATAAAGATGCGCGGAAACCACCGACAGAACGGTGTCCTTTAATACCAACAATACCTTTGGAAGCGGCAAAGGTGTTAAATTCGGCTTCCAACTCCTTGTATTCGTCATTCATAACGAAGCATACATTCATGATAGAACGATCTTCCGGCACAACGGTTCCACGGAATAGTTTGTTACGGTCTATTTCATCATAAAGGATAGCTGCGTTTTCTTTGTCTTTCTTTTCCATAGCTGCAATACCACCTTGTGCCTTATACCATTTCAAAGTCTGTAATGCAGAATAAATAGGTAATACAGGAGGTGTATTGAACATAGATTCCTTATCAATATGTGTCTTATAATTCAGCATGGTAGGAATAGGACGATCTACATGACCCAATGCATCTGTGCGGACGATAACCAATGTAACGCCGGCAGGAGCCAAGTTCTTTTGTGCACCGGCATAAATCAGATCATATTTAGAGGCATCAATCGGACGAGAGAAGATATCAGAAGACATATCAGCTACCAAGCGAGCTTTGACATCCAGATCTTCACGAATTTCAGTTCCATAAATCGTATTGTTGGTTGTAATATGGAAATAATCAACATCTTCAGGTACAGTATATCCCTTTGGAATATATGTATAGTTTTTATCTTTTGAAGATGCCACTACATCAACTTCACCAAATAATTTGGCTTCTTTAATAGCCTTTGAAGCCCAAGTTCCCGTATCTAAGTAAGCAGCCTTCTTGCTTAACAAGTTATAAGGAACCATACAGAATTGCATACTGGCGCCACCGCCTAAGAATACTACTTCATAACCGGCTGGTAAATCAAGTAATTCCTTGATCAACGCTCGCGCTTCATCCATAACGGCTACAAATTCTTTACTACGATGAGATATTTCTAGAATAGACAATCCCATACCTGCGAAGTTTTCTATCGCTTCAGCTGTGTTTTTGATAGTAAAATCGCTTAAAATCGACGGTCCTGCATAAAAATTGTGCTTCTTCATATGCAATTATATTTAGTTAATGTAACAATTTGTCACTTTCATAATTGAAAGTCGTCTAAAGTAGAAATTTTTTTGGAAGTAACAAAACTTTTTCGGGAAAAATATAAGGATAGTTTTTCGGTGTTTCAATTTGTAAGTAACAAAACCTCCTGTGTTTCATATTGACAAAACTAACGAGAATTATTTTTGATTTTCGTATGTTTTGAAAATAAAACTCGTTAGTTTTGTTGGAAGATATTTATAGGGCTAGGAGAAAACTGTTTTATTTGTCAAAACGACTTCCCCATAACTTCTTCATTTGTTCGGTTAATTTGTATTCCGCCGGGTTTTCTTGCCCATGCCAGATGCGTTGGTTTAGTATTTCTTGAGGCAGATAATCTTGTTTGATGAAGTGATTTTCATAATCATGGGCATATTTGTATTCCTTTCCGTAATTTAACTCTGCCATCAGTTGCGTAGGAGCATTCCGAAGATGAAGAGGTACGGGTAAGTTGCCGGTTCGGTTTACCAGTTCCAGCGCATCATTAATTGCCTTATACGCTGAGTTACTTTTAGGACTACATGCTAAATAGATGGTTGTTTCGGCCAACGGAATCCGTCCTTCGGGCCAGCCAATCTTTTGTACCGTATCAAAACAAGCATTAGCCAGCAGGAGTGCATTCGGATTGGCCAGACCTATATCTTCAGCAGCTGAAATACACAAACGGCGTGCGATGAATTTGGGATCTTCTCCTCCGGCCACCATACGTGCCAGCCAATAGATTGCACCATCGGGATCGCTGCCACGGATAGATTTGATAAAAGCCGAAATGATATCGTAGTGCATTTCTCCTCCTTTATCGTATGCTGCCGGATTTTCTTGCAGTCGGTCAGTAACCTTTTGGTCGGTTATCACAATGTCGTTACTTTCTTCGGCAGAGATAACCAGTTCCAATATATTTAATAGTTTGCGGGCATCACCACCGGAATAACGAAGCAGAGCATCTGTTTCCTTTAGTTGAATATGCTTTTCCTTTAATATTATATCTTCTGTGATGGCTCGATGTAATAACTGGAGAAGATCTTCTTTCCCTAATGATTTCAGCACATAGACTTGGCATCGGGACAGTAAAGGCCGGATGACTTCGAAGGAAGGATTCTCGGTTGTGGCTCCGATTAGTGTAACAACACCCGTCTCGACCGCATTTAATAAAGAATCTTGTTGTGATTTACTGAATCGATGAATTTCATCAATGAACAGAATAGGAGATACCGTATTGAAGAAACGATTACCTTTCGCTTTTTCAATGACGTCGCGGACATCTTTGACACCTGAATTGATGGCACTCAATGTATAAAAAGGAGTTTCCAACTTTTGGGATATGATTTGGGCTAATGTCGTTTTTCCCACTCCCGGAGGTCCCCATAAGATGAAAGAAGGCACTCTACCTGCATCTATCATTTTACGTAAAACGGCACCCGATCCGACCAAATGTTTTTGTCCGATGTATTCATCCAGTGTCTTCGGACGTAATCTCTCTGCTAACGGCTGATTCATTCTCTTTTTTACTTTGTCAACGTATCGAATAAACAGAATCTAATCTGGAAAAACAAATGTACGAAAAGTTTTGGACAGTTGATTTGGAAAGTGGATAAAAGTGAAGCAGATAATTCCTTTCGATGGAACAAAAAGGGCTGTCCCCTTATATCTATGAGGACAGCTTTTGGGGTCAGGGATTTATCTGAAATAAAAAGCCGTACCGTTCTTGGTACTTGCACCTGTTTTTGGTACAGAGCCTTAGGTATATCTTAAAATTCGAGCCCTAACTTTATGGAAATTCCACTGATATTGGCATCATCATCTGTATCTTGCAGGAATGAATAACCTAACGAGAGGTTCATGGCAAATGATTCGGATAATCCATATTTAACCCCGACAAAAGGAGCTGCATATAATCCACTTCCCAAAAATGAGTCGTCATCAATTTTAAAGCTATACCCCCCTTTCAGACCGATAAAAGGAATAATAGGACCATTCATCAAGTTGCCTCTTAAGTCAATAAATAGAGGAAAGTAGGGCACTTTTTCTTCATCTTGCCACATATTTCTTTCTCGTAGATAATAATGTAGTCCAATACCTACACCTGTAAAAAAATAGGGATTAAATTGACGCCCGTGCGAGGTGCTTAGTTCGATTCTGTTTACACCTGAATCGCCTAATCCTTGCGTGTATCCGAAATCTACAAATCCCCGATACCCGATCTTCTCTTGATTAAAAGGTGAGATCTGTTTACTCTTTACCGGTTTCTCTTTCGTGATCTTAACCACTTCCGACATGGAATAGACAAAAATACTACCATCTGCTGTCTGTATTTTTAAGGACTGATTGGGTATTTGCTCAATAACTGTACCACGAATCATACTGCCATTCTTCAAATATACTACTTCTTGGAGTGAAGTTTGGGAATGGGCAGTATTGTTGATGCATAAGAATATTGTTAGTGTAATAGAAAATATAAACTTATTCATAAGTAAATTTAAAAACAGCTACTACTTTTTTATCATAGTCAGATATATTTACTCTCATCATGGTCGCTTGCGTGACATAACCGTCCTTATCTAATTCATATTCAAATTCATACCCAGTGTAATCTAAACTTTCAGTATCATCACTTATACGTTTAGGTAAAAAGGCTTGCGCTTTTCCATACAATCCAGCATTGGCTAATATTATTACATCCTCATCGTGTGTAATGTAATTATAGAATAACGTACCTGGATTTACAATATCCCATAAAAACAGATTCCCTTTATTGGGTATGTCAGACCATATACATTCAAAGCTTTTTAAATTACCTTTTGTATTATCTGTTATTCTCCATTGTTTATCATAGATAGGTTCAAACATAACTTGTTCATAAAGAAATGAAGTTTTAAGGTATCCGCTGGAATGATAGTTAAATTTAAAAGAGCTACCACTAGAATAAGAATGATCTGTGAATTCTTCAATATATTTAGCGTTATTTAGTTTGTATTCTACGACTCCGTATTTGTCTGATGTCAAACGATCTCCATCTACATTATAAGACCAAGATGATTCTTTATTTGGATCTGAAACATTTATGCTTGAAATATTATTATTACTATCGTAACTGTATGTAGTAGTCTTGATGTATTTCTTATCACCAATAGTATCCCAGTATTGTTGTTCCATTCTGATTAATACTTTTTCTCCTCTTTCGACAGGAGCAATCGATTCCTCGTCGTTACAAGAAATAAAACTGATAGATGCCAATAGCATCATTCCAAGATAATTAAATACTTTTGTTTTCATAATCTAGACTATTTTTATTGATAAAACCTATAGGCAATTTATTCTCGATAATATCAGAATACCTTATGCCTTCATTACTTAGGAAGGACGTTAAAAAGCGATATAACTCTTCTTGCATGTCTGTTTCTAACAAAGGAGAGACATAAACCGCTTCAATCAATGTATTTGGATTTATCCGAATCCTTTTTGCGGCTGGATTAGGAGATAATATTCCCAAACGAAGTTCGTTTTCTTCCTTGTAGCAAATATGTTTCATAAACAGGGTTTGCTCATTATCATTCGATAAGGGTAATGAATCCACATACTGTACTTTTGAAATATAGATGGCCTCTGAAGGAAGTTCTGTGATCGAATTAATCAAATCTTGTAGATTTGTTTGGATGGCAACACCAATGGAGTTCTGTAAATAAGTATTCCATAAAAGATAATTCTCATGATCTGATAGACTCCAGCAATTGACAAAAGCTTTCAATTTTTCTTTTGTCTCTATGTATTCGGAATTTTTACCTACGATATGGGAAGTCAAAAAAGGATTTCCGCATCGTTGAAATCCTTTTTGATAGACCTTAATCCCACACTCTCTTTTATCAGCAAGATTTTTTCGATTGCAGAAATAGAGTGTGTTATTACGCCATATAGAAAAGAATTTGCATAAGTCCATATATCGCCAAATTTTTATTTCTGACAAAGGAACATCTTTATCAAGTTCCTCACTGATAAAGATGTTCTTTCCCTTTTCGATAAAATTTGCTCCAAATTTTTTCATGAGGTTATTCTTCTAAGATTATTCCTGTTTTTACATCTATTCCGCAAGATAAAGAAGTACTATTTTCATTATATTTGTGTGCTCCTTCCATATAAATATTTTTACAACCTTTTGGAACATATAATGTATCACAGAGTACTGTATGATAGTTAAGTCCCTGATCCATAATTTTAACAGGTGGCAATTTAGAACGCATATAAACCGTAGAAAAACACTGCCAGTCAAAACAGAGAACACCAAGTTGTTTAACATTTTCAGGTATAATAAGAGAATCTTCGAATATATAATTATCCGCGAGAAAAGCTCTAACTCCAATTTTTTCCAAACTATTAGGAAAAGCAGGTAACTGTACATGACTACTCTGGTAAAAAGCAGAATCACCTATTTCAATTAAATTATGCATATCTGTGATGGTAACAACAGAACCATGGTCAAAAAAACAATTAGGCTTCAGATATTTAACGTCTGGAATCGAAATTTCTATTGAACTAGATGATATAGAACCTTTTTCTCTAGCGAAAGCACGTTCTCCTATTTCAACAACTCCTTGTAAATCCATTTTACACTCTATTTCAGAAAAGTTTAAAAATGCACGTTCTGGTATAGCTGATAGTTGTCCGTCAGTTGATAGATTGAAAAAAATTTCATCTCTATCTATACCCATTTCATAACTGGCCTTAATTTCTGTATTTTCAAAGGCACTCTTTCCTAATTTCCTAATACCAGAAAAGTGAATGCTTTTTTTTACTGTAAAATTAGAATTGTAAAATGCGGAATCTCCTATTTCTTTTATGTTTTCAGGAATTTCTATGTTACCACGAATATTAAGGAATGTATTAGATTCAACACTTACAAGCGACTTTGGTAATATAATATAGTTTGCCACACCTCTAGACGTAAATTCATCAATCATATTATAAAAAGGAGCTGTTCCCTCGGGAAGTCTTGCCAAAGTATTTGCTGGATATGTAACACCATTTAATGTACATTCTTCTATCTGTACATCACTTAAATCTAAACAGGTAAGACCTCCACTAAAATCAATATAAACGTCTCCTTCATAAGAATTAGATATATCATATATATGCGTTAAATCTATTATGTCTTTCATATTCAGGTTACCTTTTATAATAAGGCTGTCTGCCCATGTTGTAAAATCTCCAATTGTAGCATTACTTTTTTGTTCAAAATGTTCGATAATCGTTTTGTTTAAGATATCTTTCAAGGTCCCAGCATTGTTAACTTGTACAGAAAGTACTTTCTTCCAGACAATTTCTCCCGGTTTATCCGGTGTTGGATCATCATCGCTTCCACAAGAACTAAAACTCATTAGGCAGGCTAACATTCCTGCGATTAAATACTTTATTTTCATATCGTATAACAATTATCGCCTCCAGCTCCCTCATCAGACTGTTTATTTTTTTATTTTTCATAATAGCCATATACAAAAAAAGCGTGGGAACTGTACCTGTTACTTATCCCACGGTTCAGACCTTCGCATTGCCCATCGAGAAAGGATAAGCAACGCAGAAGCCCACGCCGATATGTATATAATATAACTCTACCTACCATTCTGGTAGATAAAGTATATGTGTACACATCCCGCAGACATCTACTGTTGCCTCATCTTCTTTCTCGATATCAAAGTTGCGAAGTTTGAACCATAGAAGATAAGACGTCAAGTAAACGCCTTTCAAATATATGTCTGTCGCCCCACCCGCAGATCGGCGTAGGTGACGGACAAAGATAAAAACTTTTTTATTGTTTCAATCATAAAAAGGAAATTTACTGCCTATTATTTTATATGGAGAAGGAAAATAGGCTGTATCTCGAATGGAAAGGAGTGGTTTTGGCTCTAAGTAGAGGGAAAGTACTCTCCCTTATACAGGGTAGGAGGTCTCCCCTATATAGGGTAGGGTGCCTCCCTTTACTAGGGGAGACACCCTACCCAAAACAGAATTATTCAACAAGTTTTAACAGAATGGGGCAAACCAGCGTGCGAGGAGTTTTCAATAACTTACTGCCTGCGGCAAAATACGTCTCGATCTCCAACCGATAAGAGCCGGGCAGCAAGCCGGTCGGGAACATGAACGTGATGCGCGAGGGGTCGTTGTAGCCCAACTTTGTGATTTCTTCGCCGGATTCGCCTTCGTTGTACAAGGTGAAACGGCCGAAACCGCTGCCGTCTGCGTTGAGGCATTTAATTTTGTTGCCAGTGATTTCGATCATGTCGCCGGCATGTACCGTGCCGTCGGTCGCACCGGTATAAAGGTCTTTCACGCGGGTGATCTTCGCGCCGCCCAGCTCCAAGGTTGTGTCTACCACGATGCGTACCTGAGCCACTTCTTTCTTCATCGTGTCTGTCGGTTGGATGTTGACGCCGCACTTGATCTCACTGTCGCCAAGGGGATCGCCATTCGAATCGAACGATCCGGTGATGGTGGGAGAGTAACGGGCATTGTCGGTGATGACGGGATACCCCGAACAAACCGTTTCCCGTATCATTCCTTCCATCAGTCCGAAAACTGCTCTGAAAGTCTCCTTTTTATATTCAATACCTCTTTTTATCAACTCGTTAATGATGTCATCCACCGTTTTGGTTACGGTAAATGTCTTTACCGAAGCTACATAGTCGCTCGTATCTTCTGTCACCATGTTTTCACGCAACTGTACCGGCCATGTGTATGTTTTCTTTTCTTCTGCCATAATACTTCAGTTTTTAGGTTTAACAATAGTTGTCTCCAACTGGAAACGGCGGTAAGATAAACAGAATGTTTGGAATATACAAGGGAAAAACTGAAAAATATAAAAAAACAATCAGCGCATGATGTCAGGATAAATAACATCATGCGCTGATCTAATAAATGTTCGTATCTGAAACTTGTCCGAATATTACTGTTTCTATTTCTTAGAAGCGACGAATAAAGGTTTCATTTTTTTGTCAACGATAATCTTTCAACGTCTTCTGTAATTCTTGACGGGCAAAGAAAATTCGGCTTTTGACTGTACCAAGCGGGAGACCTAGCTTTTCAGCTATTTCATTATACTTATAGCCACTTACATACATAGAGAACGGAATCTTTAAATCCTTATTCAGATTCTCGATTGCTTTCGATATTTCTTGTATCTGGTAAGAACCTTCCGGAGAATCAAAGCCCGATTCATTCGTTATATCTAAGTTGTATAAGTCCACACCTTGGTCAACAACCGTTTGTGTTCTGACGATTTTATGGTAGTTGTTGATAAAGATATTACGCATAATCGTCAACACCCATCCTTTGAAGTTTACATTGTCGATGAACTTTTCCTGATTATCCAACACTTTCAACGTCGTGTCTTGCATCAGGTCTTGTGCATCTTCCCGATTGGCGGTAAGCATCAGAGCGAAGTTCATCATATTCTCCTGCATACCTAATAAATTCTTTTTAAATTGCAACGCGTTCATGTTCGATATCAAATTAAGTTAGACATTTGCGTTAATACATACATGTTTTCCTTTTAGAAAACATACAAATATAGAAAAAAGATTTGGTAAAAATGCAGGTTTAATTGATTTTAATGCATAATCTTGGATACTAAAAAGTTATGGTGCAGAACTTTTAGTTATAGTGATTTTTGTCTATTGGGCAAAGTCTTTATTATCAAATACATATCCATCCCTGATCCGATAGAGGATTTGTTTGTCGATAACCGTGTATTCAAGGATATGCATGCTGATTAAGTCGCTTAAGATTTGTTTGGCCGTAAAAAGTTTGATATGAGCTTTTCGGCTGAATTGACTCAGACTGATGACGGGTTGTTGTTCCAGACAAGCAAATAATAACTTGACTGGTTTATTTAGTTTAAGCAGTGTTCCTTGTGCTGACTGGCTTTTATGCCAGGCTTGGATTAAGACATCGTTAGCTAATATATTTTCGTCGGCAACCCGGATGTAAGCTTTGAATTTACCATCTTTGTCAGGAGCCAAATAAGGGCGGTTATTTCCGGGGGCAATATAGATTTCCAGTACGCATTTCCCTTGTACATCCCATCGGGTAGCAGTAAAGTCTACCTGTGGTTTGGTGTACATTTGGGATGCTGCTTCTATCATATAATATTCTTCCTCACTTTTTATTCCGGATATGTTGCCATTATCTTTTACGCCAATCAGTAATCTTCCACCATCGGTATTGGCAAACGCGCTCAAGGTACGGGCAATCTTTTTACTGTCACTCACTTCAAACTTAAAGTCCTGCTGTTGATGCTCTCCTTGATCAATAAGTAATTGTAGAGGATGTTTCTTTATCATTTTGGCTTATTTTTTAGGCTGCAAAAATAAAATAAAAACATAACTTTGTCAAAGAAAAAATTTAAAAGCCATGTCAGGTGTATCTGCATTGATTTCAGATCTGGCCGTTATTTTGATCTGTGCCAGTTTGGTAACTATTTTATTTAAGTGGTTAAAACAGCCTGTTGTTTTAGGGTATATCGTTGCCGGAATGCTCGCTGGTCCCGCGTGTGATTTTACTCCAACTGTAACTGATTCGGAAAGTATAAAGGTTTGGGCCGATATTGGCGTTGTCTTTTTATTGTTTACGTTGGGACTTGATTTTAGTTTCAAGAAGTTAATGAAAGTAGGTGGAACGGCCATAACGGGGGCCATAACGGTTGTGGTTGGTATGATGCTGGTTGGTTATGCTACCGGTTTGGCATTAGGCTGGGGACATATGAATGCCTTATTCTTAGGAGGTATGTTGTCTATGTCATCAACGACGATCATCTTTAAAGCTTTTGATGATATGGGACTTCGGAACCAACGGTTTGCAGGAGTAGTATTGGGGATATTGGTTGTTGAGGATTTATTTGCAGTATTAATGATGGTCTTACTTTCTACTTTGGCTGTGAGTAAACAAGTAGAAGGTATGGAACTGTTGAACAGTGTTATTAAATTGACTGTATTCCTGCTTTTCTGTTTTGTAATCGGTATTTATTTAATTCCTTCATTCCTGAGTAAATGCCGGAAGTACCTGAATGATGAAACATTGTTGGTTGTTAGTATCGGTCTGTGTTTATTTATGGTATTGATAGCAACGAAAGCCGGTTTCTCTTCGGCCTTAGGTGCTTTTATCATGGGGTCTATTCTAGCAGAGACAGTAGAGGCCGAACATATTGAACGTTTGGTAAAGCCAGTCAAGGACCTTTTTGGTGCAATATTCTTTGTGTCCGTTGGTATGCTGATTGATCCTGATTTGCTTTGGGAATACAAATTCCCTATTCTGATACTAACGGTGATTGTCATGGTCGGACAGATTTGTTTTGGAACGTTTGGTGTTCTTCTTTCAGGTCAGCCTTTAAAGATCGCTGTTCAGGCTGGTTTCTCTTTGGCGCAGATTGGTGAGTTTGCATTTATTTTGGCTTCATTAGGTTTGACATTGAAAGTAACAGATCATTTCCTTTATCCAATAGTAGTGGCGGTGTCTGTCATAACAACATTCTTTACACCTTATATGATACGTATGGCAGAACCTGTGTATAAGCGATTGGATGTATGGATTCCCGATCGATGGAAACAAATGTTGTTGAAATATTCTTCCGGTTCGACGACGATTCATCAAAAGAGCGATTGGCATCGACTGTTGAAATCTCTGCTTCGTATTGTCGCAACTTATACGTCTGTCTCTGTTGTATTGATTTTTACATGGCTGCAATATATTTCTCCACTGATTCTTTCCTATTTACCAGGATTACCAGGAAGTCTACTGTCTTTATTCCTAATTTTGGCTATTATTTCGCCGATGTTGCGAGCTATTATCATGAAGAAGAATCATTCTGAAGAATTCCAGAAGTTATGGAGAGACAGTAAATACAATCAAGGTTCACTTGTTTCGCTGATAGTTCTTCGTATTATTCTTTGTATAACGTTGGTCATGATTCCGGTTGCTCGGTTATTAAATGTTGCAGCCGGTTATATGTGGGTTGTGGCTTCAATTGTCATTGTGGCAATTATTTTCTCAAGAAAGCTGAAACGTCAATCTATTTTGATGGAGCGTCGTTTTTTCAGTAATCTGACAGCTAGGGAACTGGAAGAAGAAAAGAAGGCAACGATCAATCATCGTTTCGCAAATCACATGCTGGAACGTGATTTGCATTTAGCTGATTTTGAAGTACGCCAGAATTCTCCTACTGTAGGTAAAACATTGAAAGAACTGAATTTCCGTAAAATATGTAATGTAAACGTTGTTACGATTGTTCGAGGAAACATACGGATTAATATACCAGGCGGTGATGAGCGTCTGTATCCGTTTGATAAAATAATTGTAGTAGGTTCAGATGATGACTTGGTGCACTTCAGAACTTATATTGATGAGAAATATCAGGCATACAATAAGAACTTATCAGGATCGAAAGAAGTGAATATAGAGCAGTTCCAGATTCAGAAAGGTTCTAAGCTGATAGGACGTTCAATACAAGAGTCAGGTATTCGGGATAAAGCAGCTTGTCTGGTGATTGGTATTGAACGTGGAGAGACATCTTTAAAGAATCCGGTGCCTACTACGGTATTTGAGGAAGGTGATATCGTATGGGTTGTAGGAGAACATGAAAAGATTGTTCATCTGAGTGATGGAGAAGTTTTACAATTTAATGAAGAATAAGTAAGTTATGAAATTTATAGGAATAATACCGGCGCGGTATGCTTCGACTCGTTTCCCGGGGAAACCGCTGGTGGATATGGATGGGAAACCTATGATACAACGCGTGTATGAGCAGGTGATTCAAGCAGTGGATGAGGTATGTGTGGCAACCGATGATGAACGAATAGAAGCGGCTGTAAAAGCTTTTGGAGGAAAAGTGGTAATGACTTCAGACAAGCATCGGAGTGGAACTGACCGATGTTTCGAAGCTTATCAGAAAATTGGTAAAGGATTTGATGTCGTAATTAATATTCAAGGTGATGAACCTTTCATCCATCCGGAACAGATAGAGACGATCAAAAGTTGCTTTACTGATGAACAAGTCCAGATCGCCACATTGGTGAAACCCTTTTTACCGGATGACGATTTTGAATCAACATTGTTCAATCCTAATTCACCTAAGGTTGTAGTGAATAAGAAAATGGAAGCTATGTATTTCAGCCGTTCGATAATTCCTTATATCCGGGGAAAACAATATACGGAATGGTTACCAAGTCATACCTTTTATAAACATATTGGTATGTATGCTTATCGGGCAAATGTTTTAGCAGAAATAACAGCATTGCCACAGTCAACATTGGAATTGGCTGAAAGCTTGGAACAGCTTCGTTGGTTGGAGAATGGATATAAGATAAAGGTTGGAATCACACGACAAGAAACAATCGGTATTGATACACCTGAGGATTTATTGAAAGCTCTGGAAGTTCTTCGGAATCGTAAGTAATTGCTTGTTTCAGAAAAATAAAGCATGTGTTGTAGTGACTGAATGTCATAACTACAATACATGCTTTTATTTTATTTAATTTGTTGCCACCTCTTTATTAACATACGAAATACATGGATTTTTCTGAGATTAATTAAATTTGCCATGACCTTTTAGTGCTTTATTAAAATCAAAATCAAATTAACGCTATTTACAAGATGAAAGAAAGAATTAAAGTAGGCATCATTGGCTTTGGCCGAATGGGAGGATTTTATCTGACGGAAATGTTGAAGAATCCAAAGTGGGAAGTTGCTTATATTTGTGATGTTGATCCAGAGGCAAGGGCTTATGCACGTAAATTTTCTCCACTATCTAAAGTAGTGGAAGATGAGGATGTTGTTTTTGCAGATCCGGATGTGCAAGTCGTGGGCTTGTTTACCTTGGCCAATAATCGTTTGGAGCAGATTCAGAAAGCTGTTCGTACCGGGAAACACATTATTTCGGAGAAACCTGTAGCTGATACCATAGACCGGGAGTGGGAAGCCGTACGCTTGATAGAGAATTCAAGTCAGTTGGCAACAGTAAATCTTTACCTGAGAAACTCTTGGTATCACAATGCCATTAAACGGTTTATAGAAAGTGGTGAGATCGGAGAACTGGCTATTGTTCGTATATGTCATATGACTCCAGGATTAGCTCCGGGAGAAGGACATGAATATGAAGGACCTGCTTTTCATGATTGTGGTATGCACTATGTAGATATAGCTCGTTGGTATGCCGGATGCGCATTCAAGACTTGGCATGCTCAAGCTATTCGGATGTGGAATTACAAAGATCCGTGGTGGCTTCAATGTCATGGAACATTCGAAAATGGAGTTGTGTTTGATATTACGCAAGGATTTGTTTACGGACAGTTATCGAAAGATCAAACACATAATTCGTATGTGGACATAATCGGAACAAAGGGTATAGCGCGTATGACCCATGATTTCAAAACTGCAGTAGTTGAGTTACGAGGAGTTAATCGTACAGAACGGATAGAAAAACCGTATGGTGGGAAGAATATAGATGTCTTGTGTGATTTATTTGCTGATTCAATAGCGGATAACAAGCTGCATCCACAACTCGCCATTGCCCGTGATTCGGCAGTTGCCTCTGAATATGCCTGGAGATTTTTGGAAGATGCCCGTCAGCACGAACTGCCTGCAATCGGTAATTTAGAAACCTTGGAAGAGATTCGTGAAAGACGCAGACATATGACGAACGGATACGGTTTATTGCATCATCGTTAATCGCTATGTCCTCTTTTCTACGAAAGTATATTAGGAAAGTATAATACAGAACTATTCGTTGGAATTCTATACGAAAAAAGGTATGCCCAAAAGAATGAATTAATTCAGGCATACCTTTTTTATTTTATTAGCAGGGAAAAACGCTTAACCTTCTTTTATCTGTGACGGTTGTTTTTCTGCTGCTCACGTTGTTCACGTTGCTGCTTCAATTGATCTTGCTGCCGCTTTAATTGTTCCTGCTGCATTCGCTGAGCTTCTTCCAATCGTTTCATAAAGCCTGATTTCTTCATCGGCTTGCGTTTGTTAGCTTCCAGTTTAGCCAATAATTTTTCTTCATCAATAGTATAGCGGAAGAACAGTGTCTGCGCAATTGTAATCAATGTAGAAATGAAATAATAATAGGTCAAACCAGATGCATAGCTATTGAATATAAACAAGAACATCAAAGGCATCAGGTACATCATTGTTTTCATACCCGGCATTTGTTGCTGTCCGGTATTCGTCATTTCCATATTGTATTTAGTATATACAATGTTGGTAATGGTCATTAAGAGACAGAACAAACTGATATGATTGCCAAAGTAAGTTGAAATCAATGGTATCTGTGCATCCCAACTAATAATTGCATCGTAGGTTGACAGGTCGTGTGCCCACAAGAAACTTTCATGACGCAATTCAATAGCCGACGGGAAGAACATGAACAATGCAATTAAGATAGGCATTTGCAACAACATCGGAATACATCCGCTCATCGGACTGGCTCCTGCGCGACTGTATAATTCCATAATTTGACGTTGACGTTCCATGGCCTGATCTTGATTCGGATACTTGGCATTGATCTCTTCTACTTGCGGACGAAGTACACGCATCTTTGCTGATGACATGTAGGATTTGTACGTCAGCGGGAAAAGGATTAGTTTAACAATGACAGTCAGTAAGAAGATCAACCAACCGTAATTGTCGATAAATCCACCCAAGAAATTGAATAGAGGGATAATGAAGTATTGGTTCACCCAACGGAAAATACCCCAACCCAGCGGAACAAGTTTTTCCAGACGTAATTCCTGACCATCTTCCAATGTATCGTTATAATCGTTTAATAGCGAATATTTGTTCGGTAAGAAGAAATATTGGAAATCTGTTGTTTGAGTACCGTTCAAATCAAAGGAAACAGTAGCTGTCGTATGGAAGTTCTTCATGTATTCACCATTTTCATACATTCTGGAATCCATTTTGACTTCTTTGAATCCTTCTTTGGCAACCAATACTGTTGAGAAGAACATATCCTTGTAACCGACCCATTGCAAGGTTTCATTGACATTCTTGCTGTCGTTACCCGTTTCGCTTAGGTTTTCTACGTCGTCATTCTCTACCTTATAATATAAGCCCACGTAACGGTTTTCGAACTTCCGGCCTTTTTCCTGCTGACGGATGTCTTGTGTCCAAGTCATTCCTAATGTTTCAGTCGAAGGAGAAAGCATTCCATTCAAACCGGTTCCCTTGATGGAAAAATCCATTCTGTAATCATTGGGTTGCAGTGTATAGGTAAAATCTAAATAACTGCCTTCGTTCATCTGTAAACGCATCACCGCAGCATTTGCATTGTCTCCTTTGATAGGAGTAAAATACATATCTTTGGTGTTTACCCGTTGATTGGCAGCTGTTACTAAAGCAAGATCGAATACGGATTCGTTTTTATCAAATAAGACCAAAGGTTCGCCTTTGTAGTTGTCGTATTCTTTTAGTGTAGCTGATATGACTCGTCCACCTTTCGTACTTAGTTTAACTGCTACTTTCTCATTTTCGAGTGTAATGAATTCTTCCGTACCGGTCATTGCTTTGGCAAAAGAACCGAAACTATCGGCTAGACGAGCTTCTTTAACAGAATCTGGAAGATTGTTAAAGCTTGCCATAGGATCCGCTTTTTGCTTTTCTATGGCTGCTTGCTTGGCCTGTTCGATCTGAGCAATAGAGTCCTGATAACGGCGTTGAGCTTCAATTTGTTCTGGAGTAGGTCGGTTCAGCCAACTAAAACCAAACAAAACGATACCAATCAGAACAAACCCGATGATTGTGTTTTTATCCATTTAAAATCAATTTTTCTTATTATCAATAGCTGCTTTTACAAAGCTCATGAACAGAGGATTCGGATTGACAACTGTACTGTTGTATTCCGGATGATACTGAACTCCTACAAACCATTTCAGGTTAGGGATTTCTACCACTTCTACTAAGTTGGTTTCCGGATTTTCTCCCGTACATTTCATTCCTGCTTCTTCAAACTTCGCTTTGTATTCATTATTGAATTCGAAACGATGACGATGGCGTTCCTGAATGTGCTCTTTTCCGTAGGCTGCATAGACCTTTGAATCTTTTTTCAATACGCAATCATAGGCACCCAAACGCATAGAACCACCCATATTAGTTACGTTCTTCTGTTCTTCCATCAGGTCGATAACTTTATGCGTAGTGTTTGGTTCCATCTCTGTAGAATTAGCATCTTTGAAACCTAATACATTACGGGCGAATTCAATGACCATACATTGCATACCTAAACAGATACCCAAACATGGAATATTGTTTTCACGTGCATATTTGATAGCAGCGAATTTACCTTCGATTCCGCGTTGACCAAATCCTGGAGCAATTAGAATACCATCCATATCTTTTAATTGCTCTGCTGCATTACTTTCATCCAGCTTTTCAGAGTGGAATAAATGCAAGTCCAATTTATGGTCGTTATAAATAGCTGCTTGTAACAAAGATTCATCAATTGATTTATAGGCATCCTGTAATTCTACATATTTACCTACCAAACCGATTTTTACGCTTTCTGTAGCAGCTTGCTTTTTAGCCAGGAATTGTCTCCATGGTTTTAATTCCGGAGTAGGACCAACTTCCAAACCTGTTTTACGTAAAACGATTTCATCCATTTTCTGCCGTTGTAATACCAATGGAACCTCATAGATGGTTGGAACATCAATGGATTGGATAACGGCTTCTTCGGTTACATTACAGAACAATGCCACTTTGCGTAACAGGTTCGTACTTAATTCATGTTCGGTACGAAGAACCAAGATATCCGGTTGGATACCCAATGCCTGCAATTCTTTTACAGAATGCTGGGTCGGTTTCGTCTTGTATTCCTTGGCTGCAGCAATATAAGGAACGTAGGTTAGGTGTACACATATACAGTTTTTACCTAATTCCCATTTTAGCTGTCTTACACTTTCAATGAAAGGCAAAGATTCTATATCACCAACAGTACCTCCGATTTCGGTAATGACAAAATCAAACTTGTATTTGTTTCCTAACAACTTAACATTACGTTTGATTTCATCGGTGATATGAGGAACCACCTGTACTGTTCTTCCCAAATAGTCCCCTTTTCTCTCTTTGTTAATGACACTTTGATAAATACGTCCTGTCGTAATGTTGTTGGCACGTGTTGTCTGAACATTCAGGAAACGTTCATAGTGTCCTAAGTCCAAATCTGCTTCATGTCCATCCACCGTTACATAGCATTCACCATGTTCGTAAGGATTTAATGTTCCCGGATCAATGTTGATATACGGGTCAAACTTCTGGATAGTTACCTTATAACCTCTTGCTTGAAGCAACTTTCCCAACGAGGCGGAGATGATTCCTTTACCTAAGGATGAAACTACACCTCCTGTCACAAAAATGTACTTTGTATCAGCCACGATAGTAATATTTTAGTTCTCTTTTAATGATAATCGTTATCGTTTTGCAATCAATTTCTTTCATTTCCTTTCATAGCTCTTCTTTACAGAGCATCCGTCTGGTATTTCTGGAAGAAATTTGTCTGCATTAAAAAGGCAAAGTTAGCTATTTTATCCTGTTCTCACAAAAAGAAGTAAATAAAAAGCTGGTTTTATACATTCCTTAATGTTTGTTGCTTTAAATCTTGCTTGGAGTACTGGGTAATTCCTATAATTTACCTAACTTTGCAAATTAGACAGGCTTAATAGTGATTTTGATAAAATTGAAGATGAAAAGAATTGTTATTATATTTTTATTTTGGTGTTTAGGTTGGACTGGGTGTTTGTTTGCCCAGGATACAGTCACATTTGTCCCTGTTGTAAATACCTCGGAGGTTGATTCGGGGAGTTTGCAAGATACGGTCATGACTATTGATGAACGGGATTTGCCAGATTTAAGAAGCCGTTTGGAAGAATTGAATGTAGATTATCAATCACCTATTCCTTTGAATGAACGTTTACGTAAGTTGTTGACAAAAGATGAATTGCGAATGTCGCCGGAAGCGACTTGGCTGATAGCAAGTTTTTATGATCGTTCCAATCAGTTTGGTCCGGATGTGACGTTTCGTGATACGATAATTGTGAATCCTTTGTTCTTGCCCATCTTGTTTAAAGGAAATTATCTGCCGAAGAATTTGGTCTTTTATGATACAAAGGCTTTGGATCCCAAATATAAGCCTGCACCACTGATGCCTAATGATACCATAGCGGCATTTAAAGATTATTTTATGGCTCAGGCAAGTGCTGATAGTGCGCATCGGTATGTAGAAACGCATTATCCGATGTATTTCCGTTATACACAGGCTTCTTTACCGCAAGATGCTGTAAAGGCTAAAGTTATCAAAAAAGAAATAACGGAAGATTTTCCTTTGGTTGTTACTAAAGATGTCACGTTTGATGATGTTACAGCGCCTACGAAGTTTATCCCCGAGCGGCGTTATTGGACTTCTCATTTTGAAAGTTCTTTGCAAGTAGCGCAGAACTATATTTCTCCCAACTGGCATAAAGGAGGTACCAGTTCGTTAAACTTGAATAACCGTGAATATTTTATTTATAACTATGAACGTGGCAAGGTTAAGATAGCCAACGAACTGGAAATAAAGAATAATGTATATACGGCACCTAATGACACGTTGCGTAGTTATAAGGTGAGTGATGATGTATTCCGTATTCATACAAATATTGGTTTTTTGGCTTTCTCAAAGTGGTATTATACACTCGACTCGGAATTTAAGACTCAGTTGCTAAGTAGCTATGGTGAGAATTCTGATTTAAGACAGGCGGGTTTTTTGGCTCCTTTTAGTATAAATGCCAGCCTCGGTATGAAGTATGACTTGAATAAAACTTTTAATAAGAAGAACAAGTCGTTGTCATTTAATGTGAATATTGGTGCTTTGGCTTATACATTCAAGAAGACAATTGATGATGAAATCGATTTGGGACGTCATTTCCAGAAGAAAGAAGGTACAGAAGAGTATAAGACTAAACAGCATCAGTTTGGTTCGACAATTAATGCTACGTTAAATTTCCAATTTAATAAGAATATAAGTTGGTATTCTCGCTTTTATTACAATACATCATATACACATATAGAGGGAGAGTGGGAAAATCGATTTACCTTTGCCTGGAGTCGGTTCTTTTCATCCAATATAACCTTGAATATGCGTTATGATGATGGTGTTGCTAAGAATGAGGACTTTGACAGCTATCTGCAAATAAATGAGTTATTGAGCTTTGGCTTTAATTATAAATGGTAAAGAAAAAGAGACCAAGGTCTTATGAACTAAAGGGCGTTGTGAAATAAAAAACACAACGCCTTTTTTATTTGTAACTGATATGAGAAATTATATTTTTGACATCTGTCAAAAAGCTTTTTCATATTAGTCGTAAAGCTTTATCATATCTGTCGTAAAACTTTACCACATATATGCTAAAGCTTTACGACAGTTGTCAAAAAATTAAAAAGTAATAGGATTCATATTAAAAATAAACGAAGTAGCTAACAGAAAGAATAACCGGCATTCTTGGTGTTCTTTTCAGAAATTACTACTTTTGTAGAGCAATGCTCTTGCAGATTTAAACAAAATAATATCATGAAAAAAGAAGTAAAAAATCAGCGTTTGCAATCGCTGGATGCCCTAAGGGGATTTGACATGTTTTTTATTATGGGCGGAGGTGCTCTGTTCGTAGGTTTGGCAACTTGGTGTCCGACACCGTTTTTTCAAGCCATAGCCAGTCAAATGGAACACGTACCTTGGCATGGATTTGCCTTTGAAGACATGATCTTTCCTTTGTTCCTCTTTATTGCCGGTATCTCTTTCCCTTATTCTTTGGAGAAACAAAAAGCAAGTGGAATGACTTCTTCGGCTATTTACCGAAAAGTAATTCGTCGGGGCTTGGTGTTGGTATTGCTTGGATGTATTTACAATGGATTGTTGGATTTTGATTTTGCAAACCAGCGTTATGCTAGTGTTTTAGGACGTATTGGTCTGGCGTGGATGTTTGCGGCGTTGATATTTTTGAATGTACAAACACGGGCGCGGATAGGAATAGTTGCAGCTCTTTTTATTGGTTATTGGCTACTTTTAATTGGTTTCCCGGCACCAGACGGTGATGGTGATCCTTTTTCGATGGGAGGAAGTTTAGTTGGTTATGTAGATCGCATGCTTCTACCCGGACATTTGTATAAAGAAATACATGATCCGGAAGGTCTTTTAGGAATTATTCCTGCTATAGGAACAGCTTCTTTAGGTATGCTGACGGGTGAATGGATCAAGCTGAAGCGAGAAGGCTTAACCGAGTTACGGAAAGTCGGCTTGCTGGTTTGTGCAGGTATTCTATTGATCCTAATCGGATGGGTATGGAACTTTGTATTCCCGATTAATAAAAATCTTTGGACAAGTTCATTTGCCTGTTTGGTAGGTGGTATATCTATGCTATTGTTTGCTTTGTTCTATTATATAATAGATGTAAAGAACTGTCGTCGGTGGACGCTGTTTTTCCGGGTTATTGGGATGAATTCAATCACTATCTATCTGGCGCAGCGTTTTATAGATTTTGAATATACAAGCAAATCTATCTTTGGAGGGTTGGCGTCAATCTTCCCGGAATCTTTCCAACCATTCGTATTGGCAATGGCGTATATAGCTGTGTGCTGGGGATTCTTATATGTTCTTTATCGGCAAAAAATCTTTTTGAAAGTATAAGTCTAGGCTGAGGGGTAAAAGCGGGATAAGTTTTTATCATTTTATTATTTGCTCATTCGTAAATAATATTTACTTTTGCCCACGATTTGCAAAGTCGAGTTTACAACTATGAGCGAGAATATCAGTCATCCTGGAATTGTAGAACGCATTGAGAACAATGTAGTCTATGTTCATATAACCCAATATTCGGCTTGTGCCGGTTGTCATGCCAAATCAGCATGTACGGCGGCTGACAAGAAAGATAAAATAATTGAGGTCGAAGATTCGTCTGGAAACTATCAGATAGGTGACGCCGTTGTGTTGACCGGTCAATCTTCGATGGGGATGGAAGCTGTTGTCTTGGCCTTTGTATGTCCGGTTATAGTAGTATTGATCGCTGTAATTATAGGATCGGCGATGGGCTGGAAAGAAACAATGGCTGGTTTACTTGGACTTTGCATGTTGATTCCTTATTACGGGATATTATATGTGTTGCGTGAGAAACTGCAAAGACACTTTGTATTCAGATTGAAAAAACTAAAAGAATAAACAAATATGATGATTTTAATTGCCATTATTTCGTTGGGGGTGATCGGTATAATCGGCGCCCTGTTACTTTATTGGGCATCTAAGAAATTTGAAGTCCACGAAGACCCGCGTATTGGACAAGTACAATCCGTGCTGCCAGGAGCCAATTGTGGAGGTTGCGGATATCCGGGTTGTGCTGGGTTTGCCGGAGCTTGTGTTAAAGCAGATTCATTGGAAGGTATGCTTTGCCCTGTTGGTGGAGCTCCTGTTATGGCGAAGATTGCTACTATCTTAGGTAAAGAGGCAGCAGCAGCCGAACCGAAGGTTGCGGTAGTCCGTTGTAATGGAACATGCCAGGCTCGTCCGAAAACAAACAAGTATGATGGAGTAAAAAGTTGTGCTATCGCATCTGCTTTGTATGGAGGCGAAACGGGATGTACATTTGGTTGCTTGGGATATGGTGATTGTGTGAAGGCTTGTAACTTCGATGCAATCCATATTAATCCGGAGACAGGCTTACCGGAAGTAGATGAAGACAAATGTACTGCCTGCGGAGCGTGTGCAAAGGCTTGTCCGAAAAATGTTATCGAATTGCGTAAAAAGGGACCGAAGTCTCGTCGTATTTTTGTTAGCTGCGTTAATAAAGACAAAGGAGCAGTGGCTCGCAAAGCTTGTGCCAATGCTTGTATCGGTTGTGGCAAATGTGCTAAAGAATGTCCGTTTGAAGCAATCACTGTCGAGAATAATGTAGCGTATATTGATTATACGAAGTGTCGTATGTGTCGTAAGTGTGTGGCTGTTTGTCCGACCGGTGCTATTCACGAACTGAATTTCCCGCCTCGAAAAGAAGCTGCTCCTGCTGCTCCGAAGAGTGCAGCCGACGTTCAACCTGTAGCATCTGCAACTAAAGCACCGGTGGCAGAAACAAAGAATGAGGTGGTTCCTCAAGCAACTGAAGTAAAAGAAGAAACTAAAAAATAAAAATCTAAACGTATGCTAAGGACATTTCGAATCGGAGGTATTCACCCGCCCGAGAATAAACTGTCTGCCGGTAAGAAAATTACCGCACTGGCTGCACCCAAACAGGTGATCATTCCTTTAAGCCAGCATATCGGTGCTCCGGCACAAGCTGTAGTAAAAAAAGGAGATCTGGTAAAAGTCGGTACCTTACTGGCTAAAGCCGGAGGTTTTGTATCAGCGAATATTCATTCGTCTGTATCCGGTAAAGTAAATAAGATTGATAATGCTCTTGACGCCAGTGGCTATAAACGTCCGGCTGTCTTTATTGATGTTGAAGGAGATGATTGGGAAGAAAGTATCGACCGCAGTGAAACGCTGGTAAAGGAATGTACGCTTTCTTCGAAAGAGATTATTGACAAGATTGCCGCTGCCGGTATTGTAGGTATGGGTGGAGCAACTTTCCCAACACAAGTGAAGTTGTTGCCTCCTCCGGGAAATAAGGCCGACATTCTTATTATTAATGCGGTAGAATGTGAACCTTATCTGACTGCCGACCATTCATTGATGATGGAAAAAGGCGAAGAAATTTTAGTCGGCGTTTCTATTTTGATGAAAGCGGCTAATGTCAATAAGGCTGTGATTGGTATTGAAAACAATAAACCTGATGCTATTGCTCACATGACAAAGTTGGCTGCTTCTTATCAGGGAATTGAAGTGATGCCTTTGAAGGTTAAATATCCGCAAGGAGGCGAAAAGCAATTGATCGATGCCGTTACTTCTCGTCAGGTGAAGAGTGGAGCACTGCCTATTTCTGTTGGTGCCATCGTTCAGAACGTAGGAACTGTATTTGCTGTTTATCAGGCTGTACAAAAAAATAAACCTTTGTTTGAACGTGTGGTAACAGTAACTGGTAAGGCTGTTGCCAATCCATCTAATTTCTTGGTTCGTATAGGAACTCCTATCAATGTGCTGATTGAAGCTGCCGGAGGAATTCCTGAAAATACTGGAAAGATTATCGGTGGTGGTCCGATGATGGGAAAAGCTTTGATTAGTCCGGAAGTTCCTGTTGGAAAAGGAAGCTCAGGTGTTTTGCTGCTGACGAAAGAAGAGTCTGTTCGTAAACCGATGCACGATTGCATTCGTTGTGCCAAGTGTGTGAATGTTTGTCCGATGGGATTGAACCCTGCCTTCCTGATGCGTTCGACTGTTTATAAGAACTGGGAAATGGCAGAGGCTGATCATATACAGGATTGTATAGAATGTGGTTCTTGTAGTTTCACTTGTCCGGCTAATCGTCCGTTGCTGGATCAGATTCGTGTGGGTAAGAGTAAAGTAATGGGTATTATCCGATCAAGAAAGTCATAAAAGAGCAAGTATGGAAAATAGTTTATATGTTTCGCCGTCACCTCATATTCATAGTGGAGACAGCATCAGTAAAAATATGTATGGAGTACTGATTGCCCTGATTCCGGCTTTCTTGGTATCTCTTTACTATTTTGGATTAGGAGCTTTGATAGTTACCTTGATTTCGGTAGTATCATGCGTTTTGTTTGAGTATTTGATTCAGAAGTTTCTGATGAAGAAAGAACCCACGATCTGTGATGGTTCTGCAATATTGACAGGTGTTTTGTTGGCATTCAACTTGCCTTCTAATTTGCCTTTCTGGATTATCATGATTGGAGCTTTGGCTGCAATTGGTATTGGTAAAATGACATTTGGTGGTTTGGGAAATAACATTTTCAACCCGGCTTTGGTTGGACGTGTATTCTTATTGATTTCTTTCCCTGCACAGATGACGACCTGGCCTTTGGTTGATGCGACCAGTGCTTTCCCATTGACTTATACAGATGCACAGACCGGAGCAACCGTTTTGTCGCTTTTGAATGAAGGAGTAGCAGAGTTGCCTTCTCATATGGATTTGTTAGCTGGTTGTCGTGGTGGTAGTTTGGGAGAAGTAAGTGCCATAGCATTGTTGTTAGGTTTCGCTTATATGTTGTGGAAGAAGATCATCACCTGGCATGTTCCGGTTACGATTATTGTAACAGTGTTTGCTTTTACAGGAATTATGCATTTGGTTAATCCTGCTGAATATGCTAGTCCGTTCATTCACGTACTTTCAGGAGGTTTGATGTTGGGTGCAATCTTTATGGCAACCGATTATGTAACTTCACCTATGACCAAGAATGGACAGATTTTGTATGCTGTAGGTATCGGTTTGTTGACAGCTATTATTCGTCTGTTTGGTTCTTATCCGGAAGGTATGTCATTTGCCATCCTGATCATGAATGCATTGACTCCGCTTATCAATGCTTATGTAAAACCTAAACATTTTGGAGAAAAGTAAGATGGAAAAATTAAAATCGACATTACCCAATATGCTCCTTTCCTTGACCGGTATTTGTGTAGTGGCAGGAGCAGTGCTGGCAGCTGTAAATAATTTGACTGCTGGTCCGATTGTGGCTTCTAAAGCTGCTGCTTTGGAAACCGCCATCAAAGCCGTTACTCCGGAATTTAATAACAAACCTTCAGAAGAGTCTTATATGGTGGCTACACCCGAAGGTGATTCGTTGCGGATATATCCGGCAAAAATGGATGGCCAATTTGTTGGAGCTGCTGTTGAAAGTTTCTCCAAAAAAGGTTTTAGTGGTGAAATCAAAGTGATAGTAGGCTTTGATACTGAAGGAAAGTTGTGTAACTATTCTGTCTTGCAGCATGCTGAAACTCCGGGTTTGGGTGCTAAAATGCAAGAATGGTTCAGAACGGATAAAAACAAGCAAAGTATCATTGGACGTAAGTTGGATACGAATGGACTGAAGGTTACCAAAGATGGAGGAGATGTAGATGCCATTACTGCAGCTACTATTTCTAGCCGTGCCTTTTTGGATGCAGTCAATCGTGCTTATAGCGCTTATGCCGGAACAGATGCCGTAGGTGGCGCAACATCGTCTAAATAAACGAATGGAGGAAAAGAAGATGAGTAATCTGAAAGTATTATTAAACGGTCTCTTGAAAGAGAATCCGACATTTGTCTTGTTGTTGGGTATGTGTCCGACATTGGGTACAACTTCTTCGGCAATGAATGGTTTGAGTATGGGACTTGCGACTACTTTTGTATTGATTTGTTCCAATATCGTTATTTCGGCAGTGAAGAAGCTGATCCCGGATTTGGTACGTATCCCGGCTTATATTGTGATTATTGCCACTTTCGTAACGGTAGTTCAGTTGTGTATGGAGGCTTATACTCCTGCCTTATATGCAAGTTTAGGTCTTTATATCCCATTGATTGTGGTAAACTGTATCGTGTTGGGACGTGCTGAATCATTTGCTGCCAAAAATGGTGTCGTAGCTTCAGCCTTTGACGGAATAGGAATCGGATTAGGATTTACCTGGGCTTTGGCTTTGCTTGGCGCTTGTCGTGAATTACTGGGCTCTGGAAAACTGTTCGGTGTTACCCTGATGCCGGAAGAATATGGTTCGTTGATATTTATCTTGGCTCCAGGTGCATTCATCGTATTAGGTTATTTGATTGCAATTGTAAATAAACTGCGTAAGGCATAAAACTGGAATTGTATGGAATATATATTGATATTTATTGTTGCGGTATTTGTCAACAATGTTGTATTATCGCAGTTTTTGGGTATTTGTCCGTTCTTGGGTGTTTCTAAGAAAGTAGAAACTTCTATCGGAATGGGTGCCGCTGTTACTTTTGTGTTGGCTATTTCAACAATCGTGACATTCTTGATCCAGAAGTATTTATTGGATCCGTTTGGCTTAGGATTTATGCAGACCATTAGTTTTATTTTGGTTATTGCAGCATTGGTTCAGATGGTTGAGATCATTCTAAAGAAAGTTTCTCCGGCCTTGTATCAGGCTTTGGGTATTTTCTTGCCTTTGATTACGACAAACTGTTGTGTACTGGGTGTTGCTATCCTGGTGATACAAAAAGAATATAATTTATTGGAATCAATCGTATATGCGATCTCTACAGCGCTTGGATTTGCGTTAGCTTTGATTATCTTTGCAGGGATACGAGAACAACTGGCTATGACAAATGTTCCGAAAGGTTTGCAAGGTACGCCCATCGCTTTGATCACAGCCGGATTGTTAGCAATGGCGTTTATGGGATTTTCTGGTATCGGATCCTAAATCTAAAATGTATAAGATATGAAAAAGAAGATTTTGGTAGCAGGTGGAACTGGTTATATCGGTTCACATACCACGGTAGAGTTGCAGAATGCGGGTTATGAAGTTGTCATTATCGATGACTTGTCTAATTCGAATATGGAAGTTTTGGATGGCATCGAGCGTATTACAGGTGTGCGTCCGGCATTTGTTAAATTGGACTTGAAAGATAAAGAAGGTACTCGCAAAGCTTTGGAAGCTCATCCGGGTATTGACGGTGTTATTTTGTTTGCTGCCAGTAAAGCGGTGGGTGAGTCAGTTCAGCAGCCGTTGAAGTATTATCGGAACAACATCACAACTTTGATTAATATATTGGAGCTGATGCCTGAGTTCGGAATGAAGGGAATTGTGTTCTCTTCTTCTTGTACGGTATATGGACAGCCTGATCCGGAATTCTTGCCGGTAACAGAACATGCTCCGATTAAACCGGCGTTGTCTCCTTATGGTAATACCAAGCAGATAAACGAAGAGATTATTCAGGATACAATTCATGCGGGAGCTCCGTTCAAGAGTATCATTCTGCGTTATTTTAATCCGATTGGAGCACATCCGACTGCTGAAATCGGTGAGTTGCCTAATGGTGTTCCTCAGAATTTGATCCCTTATTTGACTCAGACTGCAATGGGCATTCGGAAAGAGTTAAGTGTGTTTGGGGATGACTATAATACTCCTGATGGTTCTTGTATCCGTGATTATATCAATGTGGTGGATTTGGCTAAAGCGCATGTCATTGCAATGGATCGGATGCTGGAAAATAAATCGGACGAGAAGGTTGAGATCTTCAATTTAGGTACAGGAAATGGTGTTTCTGTATTGGAATTGATCAATACTTTTGAGAAAGCGACAGGTGTAAAAGTTCCGCATAAGATTGTTGGTCGTCGTGAAGGTGATATTGAAAAAGTTTGGGCTAATCCTGAAAAGGCAAACACTGTCTTGGGTTGGAAAGCTGTAGAAACTTTGGAAGATACATTGAAGTCGGCTTGGAACTGGCAGGTTAAATTGCGTGAAAGAGGCATTCAATAATTGATAGCAATCTCTGACTAGAGAATATAACGGATTGCATTTCTTATGTTGGTTTTCCAGCTGAGAAATGTAATCCGTTTTTATTTTTGCCGGATCTTTGATTGGGTTTATGGATTATTCCATATATTTGTCTGCGAGTATATTCTAGAAGTAAACTATTCAAAAACTCAAATAATAATAACATCATGAAAAATATGAAAGTGAAAACAATGGGGTGCTTGTTATTAGGTCTTCTAATAACAGTTACAGTTGATGCGAAGAATTATCGGAAGAAAGTGAAAAACGCCAAAGGTATTGAAGTGATTTTTCAGTCCAGTTATAAGGGTAAAGTAAGTCCCGGGCAGATGTTGATGACCGTTTCTGGTGATCAGGTTTCGTTGCAACGGATAGAAGAGGAGAATAAAGAAGAGAAGAAAGATGAGGAAGAGGGAATCGCACAGCCAGAGAAAAGGGATTATATGGATTATTCCCAATTCAAGTCTTATACTTGGGCTGAATTACCGAACGGTAAGATTATCTCGTCCGAAACTCCATTTGAATTGGGCGCTGGCTTTACAGAAGTAGGTGAAGGAGAATTATTGGATTGTAAAATTCTTCGTACATCTGTTCGTTCAAATACAATTGATGTTTGGTTTACGAAGGATATCCCTTTCCGCGGAACGCCACAAGCCAGTGTTGGTGTACCAGATGGACTTGTATTGAAGATTGTTCGTAATGGCGATATGGTTACAGAAGCTGTAGATATAAAGCCGTTGAAGGAAATGCAAACATTACTCCCGTCATCGTGGGGTGAGAAGATGGATGCGTATGATTACCAATATGAAATTAATCATAGTGGAGTGATTACGATTCCGGTATTCGATCAACAGACTATTTGTTTTAACGGTGCGAAGTTGCCTGAAACGTTGAAAGAGGGTGAAATTTATAGTGCAGGAGGCGGAACCATTATCTTGAAGAAAGTAAAATTGCCGGATGTGGTTAAAAATCGGAGTGTATTTGTAGAAGTTGCTCAATATTCGGATGGCGATGCTTATGATCGGACAGGTTCCGTTTTCTTGGTACCAACCGATAAGAAGCAGTCTTTCTTGGATGCGATGCGTGACTTAAAGTCTGTTCCGGCTTTTCAATCCAAAGATCAGTCTTATCCGGGATTGATATCAACTGCTGAATATGAAGTTCCTGTGGAATTAATGCGCTTTTTTACGGGGTTTGGTGTCCGTCAGTTTAATCATGTTAAGGTGAAAGGACAGACTTGGGTGGATTCTGTTGTTTACAAAACTGATGTGACGGCTTTGGCAGAAGACTTGAAAGGAGAGGCTTGGATCGGTGCTTATATTGGTAATTGGGATGCGAAAGGGCATCGATTGTCATTAAAATTGAAATATTATCCGGACGAGGAACGCCGGGTTTATAAAACAATGCCGCTGTTTAATACCGTGAACTATTTGGAGCAGGCAGGTCAGGCATATCCGATCTTTTTCCTGGACGATTCTTTGAAAGTTTCTTTCACGATGAAGGAGTCAGCTAAAAACGTCCGTTTGTTTTATCTGACAACAGGACATGGCGGTTGGGGTAATGGTGATGAATTTAATCAGAAACCGAATACGATCTATTTGGATGGAAAACAAGTAATCTCGTTTATACCTTGGCGTGAAGATTGTGGTACATATCGAAATTGGAATCCATGTTCCGGAAACTTTTCCAATGGCTTGAGTTCATCCGACCTGAGTCGTTCAAATTGGTGTCCAGGGACAGTCACTAATCCGGAATATATCTATTTAGGAGATTTAGAGGTTGGTGAGCATACAATTACAATTCAGATTCCGCAAGGAAAACCTGAAGGAGGAAGTAATAGTTATTGGTGTATTTCGGGGACTTTACTCTATTGAAATCGCTTTTGTGCGAATTTCAGTGCCCGCAAAGCCCCAGAAATGTTCTTATAAGGAAAGATTTCACACCCTTCACAGGAAGTGATTGAATATTAGGAGAATGAATAGGTGTGTGAAGGGTATAAAGAAAAATCGCCTATGGTATAGTAGGTATAAATAGAAGAATATCAATCAAGATAAACGGGAATCGAAAGTAAATCCAACGAGGATCAAAATCGATTTCCGTTTATTTGTTTTAAAAAGGTAGGCATGAAAGGGAAAAAAGCCGGCGTCTTTTGCTGAAAAGCCGGCGCGAATTGATAAAAACACGCCGGCTTTTTGAGAATTGAGAATTAGGGAAGGAGAAATAAGATAGAAAGAGAGGAAAGTAAAAGAACGGATAAAAGTTTATTTGTAAATCATTGACAATCAAGCAAAGTAAAAAATAGTTGTAAAAAAGTCGGAGAAACATTTGGAAAATATGTTTTACAGCAGTACTTTTGCACCCGCAATCGAGAGAGATGCGGTGCAGACATGATGAAAGAGGGGATAGGAAACTTGGAAAGATAGAAACCGAGGGATGAGGTTGGAAGATCCAAGCGAATGTCCTGAAGTCGTTCCGGAAGAAACTTCCGAAAAAATAAATCGAAAAAAACTTTCGAAAAAATTTGGAAGATAAAAATAAAAATCCTTACCTTTGCACCACGTTTCGAAAGAAACGATTGAGAAGAGTTCTTTGAGAAATTTACATATACAACAGTAGTACAAGTATTTAGAATGAATACCGTCAGTAAAATACTTGAACCTGAAGAAAAGACGGAATCTTGAGCAAAGACATAAAACAATTTGAACAACGAAGAGTTTGATCCTGGCTCAGGATGAACGCTAGCGACAGGCTTAACAC
>ERZ836939.944-NODE-944-length-36471-cov-45.974984_pt1 | contig 36471 bp, 32 predicted proteins | sample MGYA00519912_ERZ836939 | MGnify/ENA primary metagenome ERZ836939 (study PRJEB31850, sample SAMEA3708810) | human gut metagenome | biome: human gut; feature: human-associated habitat; material: faeces | place: China | collected 2014 ...
TTGTGAAAAAGAAAAATACCGCCCACGCAGCGCAGCGATGATTTTGTCGGGTGAAGTAAGCGGCAAAATGAATCGGGTGTGTTGCGGGGCGGTAAAATCTTCATGGGGAATAAATCCTCGCCGTTCTGTACTTTTCTACAAGACTGCGTTTGCGTAGCAATGAAAGCCCCAGTGGGGCTTTTAAGCGGCAGAGCGGTCTTGCGCAAGCAAGATGGAGGGGCATTGCCCCGACAAGCTCGGTGGGATTTGCGATAAAGGGTATCATGGATCGCGGAGCGCGTCAAGATGGTTTTGCAAGTTTTATTGCGGTAAAGCGGTAAAAGTATGACACTTTTGGCATTCAGAGCTATTATAGCTCGATTTTTTGATGAGCCAGAGCATCTAACTTCTCAGCAACATCTCGTTTGCATTGCTCAACAGTAATATATTGTTCGGCAATTTCTTGCTGAGCGGATAGGCTTATCTTTCCAGTATCATCAACAGGGAATGGGACCAAAAGTTCAGAAACCATAAAGGGAGGGAGTGAAGAGTATTCGTTTTCTCCGTTATCACCAACACGACCCTTCTTTGCATTTCGGAAAATAGGTTCCATAATAAATTTGGCATATTGAAGGTTAATGTCAGAAAATTTTGGAAGCAAAACTCCTCGATGATTTGTTGCAGAAAACTCTGATGAGTGGAACATAAGATACCCAGCAAGGCCATCAATCACCCAGCTCAAACAAGGGGTATTATAATCAGCGGTATCGACATACGCAAATGCCCCAGAAGTGTTTCCCGAAAAGAGAGGGACTGCGCCAGGATGTTCCTGAGTATAGCTTCTAGTATATTTTCCGCTTCCTCGAAGAACCGAAAACAGATCCGAAATCTTTTTCTGGGCAAAATGGTAGCAGGACAAGTCTACACAGACGTTGCTTTCTACCACACGGTCTTTTTGATGGAGAAGAGATTTTCGCATATCTTCAAGATAGTTGAAAATTTCGACCATAATTTCCTGTTGCTCTAAGTCGTAACATCCGTTGCTTTTTACAGGAAGTTGGATGGTGACAGGAGCCAAGTTGTGAGAGTTGGCTTTGTGTGCATGATTGAATCCATATTTTTCCTTCATATCATTAAGCGCAACGCGAACATACTGAGGGCTGATATCCTTGCGAAGTACTTGAACGACGATTCGATCGGTATTGACATAAAATGGCTTCGTATGAATTACAAAATTGCGGCCGGCCGACCCATCACCGTTTGTAGCAAAGCTAAGAACAGGGTTATCCACGTTTGCACCAAAGGGCTCTTTAGGAAGTCTTTTTATGAATGCCACAGGTTCTTGACCAGCAGTATAGACGGGAAAATCGTCCGGATTGTCAGTGTTTAGAGCATTTAATTTTACACGATTAAGTCCGATTCCAGAGGAGGATAAACGGAACACGGCAGGGTCGATTATATTAACCATTTGACGAGAAATTATTGTTTTTTTTTTCTCCAACTCATAAAGTGGCTCGCGATATTCCATTAAAGAAGATGAAACATCAGAAATTAAAGTGGCGAGGCCGGAAAGAGTGATGGTTTCAACATCATCTTCCACGCCAAGCTGAATCTTTTCTTCTCTTGTCCACCAACGATCTACAGCCCAATGCGCACTGGTATAAAATTTATCAATACTTATAATTTTGCAGCGTGGGTCATCCGTTCTGAATTTTATCTTTGCTCCCTTAAACATATTAAACAAATCCGAGGCCGCTTCCAAATCATTTTGCTCGATATCAAAGCGATAGACATCCCGCGTTTCGCCGATTTCTGAGCAAAGATATGTGAATACCGGAGAGATTTGCTTGGGAAGAGTGGGAATTCCGCCAACATTAAGAGGAATCTTTTTAGTGAGTGCGAGAATATAGGTCTTTTTGTTGGTCGTAAAGAATGTGTTTAATGGCAAAGAAATCACCGCGTCGATATCGCACTGGCCAAGAATAAAATCTCGTAATTTTTTATCGTTACTCCGATTCATGATTCCATCTGGCACGACAATAAAAGCCTTTTTTCCAGGTTTGAGTGCGCGGACAATCCATTCCATGAACAGCCCTTCGATGCCCATGGCACTGATAGAAAAATATTTCTTTAATTCATCATCCTTCGAGATTTCTTCTTTTAGATTGCTACTGCCACTCATAACATATGGTGGATTTGTAAGAATGAGATCGTACTCCTCTGTTACCGGCTTGGCTAGAGTTCCGAGGATAGAGTTGGTTTGCAGAGTGAAGGTGCTATTAAATAACTGCGCAAACTGCTGAGTTAGATTCGGATGCTCTCTGATTAGCTCGGACATATAAATTAGCATATTCGCCTTTGCAAGTATAATGGTTTTCTGCTCATCTTTGTCGAAGCCCTTATCATAGCCGACAAGCGTAATTTTAGGAACAAGCCGTTCGGCACCGTGTTCATCTGTTTCTATAGTGTATAGGTGATTAAGATTGTGCAAAATAGGCTCAAGCAAGAATTTACCAACACCACATGCCGGGTCACAGATTTTCATTCCAGACTCAATATCGGCCATGTTCACAATCGCTCGAACGACCTTAAGCGGCGTAAAATATTGTCCCCAGTTTTTCTTGCTGATAGATTCTTTCAAGAACGTTTCAAAGAGCTTGCTTTTAAAATCGTAATCAATGTTTTCAAGCGTACCAAAATCATTGAATCGTTTAAGGATTTTGTGAAAAACTGTAGCGTATCCAGAAACTGCTTTATCATCTTTAGATACAAAAATAGTACCATTAATGATTGTGGTTTTGTCTTTTGGATTTCCGGGAAAAAGCTCTTTGATTTTTATACGGATAACAGAAGCATAGAATTCGAGCACATCGTTTTCATTATTACCGGAATATTTTCCAAGTAAATCATAAAACGAATACATGCCTTTTAATACACCAAGATCACTCAGATATTTGAAAATGAAAATCTCGACAAAGGTGTAGAGGCAATTTTCTGGAGTTGCACCAGAAACGGCCCATAAATCCTGCCATACTTTCTGAGCAAGCGGAAGAGGATCAACAGATGCCGCGGCTCTTAACATATCATTTGAAGCATTGATGGATGCGCGAATTTTGTTAATCAGAACAATACATTCAGAGCTGGTTTTATTGAAATTGAGAGTTATTTTACTGCCGTTTTCCTGCAAAATCTCGTGACCAGTTAAAGGATTGACCCAGATACTCTTACTTCCATCAGTAATAATATAAACTTTTGCCTGCAAAGCTTGTGCCGTACCTAATTCTTGCACAATTGCCTTCTCGATTTGCTTTTCAGTACGAAGTTGAGAAGGCGTTTTGTATTCGATGGCAGCAATTACTACGGGTTTTTTAACAATTAGTGCATCCGGCTTTTTGCTTTCAAATGTTTCATAATCCTTATCAGGAATTAGTTTTGCTGACTTTAGTGCTTTTAAGGTTGTTGCTCCGATGTTATAAAAATTCCAATCTCCCATTTTTTCAGGAGAATCTATCAAATTTCTCTGAATTAACTCTTCACTCATTGGTAGTAACTCCTTTACAATGATTTGTGTGATTGGCAAGATATTGATCGATGTCGTTTTGCCGTATGCGAAGAGAACGACTTCCTACACGTGATGCTGTAAGCTTTTTACTTTTTATAAGACGACGAATGGTCTTTTCTGATACCTTTAAGTATTGTGCCGCTTGCAATACAGTGAAAATTTCATCAGACATAGCACATTTCCTCCATTTTGTCAAGTATAACATTTGTCTGGGGCTAGTGCAAGGGAAAATTCAAATTATATATGGAAAAATGAGGACTATAATAGACTAAAATGGACAATAAAGGTCATATTGAAAAATGCTGTTTGCATGAAACATTTCGGTATAGAGTACATATAATAGACCTGAGTGAAAATTTCATTTCCTTCGATGCTTGACCACTTGCACTTATACACTTTTGCGCTATACTAATAATAGAGGATAGCGGCGTTGACCAGCTATCGGTGGCGATGAAGCAATGGACTGGTTCGGTATCAGCCTGTTGTGGAGCCAAACCGTGGGTTAAGCGAAAACCACAAGCCGAATAGATTCACCTGAATCGAACGAAAACGCAAAATGCCCGCTCACCGTGGAGATTCCGTTCCATCGGTGGCGGGCATTCTTTTATTATTCAGGCAACACAAGATAGCAGTATTCATCGGGAAGGACGATCTTTTCCCATTCGACCTTCTTGGCGGTGAATACGACCTCTGAATACTGTTTCTCACCACGGTTTTTGCGATATGTAGCAATAATTCGGTCAGCGGCCTTTACTTTGGTTCGGATATCGCCCTCCAGTACCGTGTTGGGAACGAAACGCCCTTCACCGCTATCCCGGACAAAACCCATGCAGGCGCTGAGGGAGCCTGCGATCTTGTCGGTGTACAGCTTGGGCTGGCTCATATTGTAGTCGCCCAGCATTTTTGCGGAGAGATTCTTTTTCATCAGGCTGGGCAGAACATGCATTTTCATTTCGGTGGTTCCATCTGCGGAAAATTCAAAATCCGCTTCGGTCAGACGTTTGTCGTAGCACAGATTGAAAAAGTGTCTGGCATTGATGCTAGGCTTACGCAGCTTGAAGCCTGTCATGTGCAGAAAGTTGCTGATATCGAACGTGACCTCCAGACAATGGACACTCTTATGCTTGTCGGTAGTGATGAACAGCAGGCTTTTATCCACCAGATTTTCTTTGTACAACGGCGCACAGGCAAAAACGATGGACAGTGCTTCTTTTTTCGTCATGGTTGATTCTGCGCTCCTTTGCGTTTTTACAAAATAAAAGGGACACCTACAACACCGTGGTGCTGTCCGATGTCCCTTGCGACTGATTTTATCGTTGTCCGCCAACCTCAGGCCCCTACGTCCTGCATCTCTTTCGGGTTTTATCGTTGCCCGCCAACCTCAGGCCCTTACGTCCTGCATCTGATCGGATTTTAGGTGTCAGCCACACCAGCGGAATGACGTCCGCTTTCCTATCTATATTATATTCGATTTTCGTTCAAATAGCAATGGACTTTGCAAAGATGATTCTTTAATTTTTTGCAAACGGCTGCTGAATCCTCAATCTTCCATTCTGCCGTGGTCACAGCCGAGGGAAAGATAATGCTCCATCCCTCCACCCAGCACAAGCTGTGCATACTCCAATGGCTTGTTCCACAGCAGCCAGTCCAGCTCTGCCCGCTGTGCCGGGGTGTTGCCGTACTCGTCCTCGACGGCGATGCAGTCGATGGCAAGAGTGGTGCCATCTTTGAACCGGGTTTCCACCCGGTTGGTGTCCATATTGTAGCGGCAGGAAAGTAGTTTGTTCATAGTGAACCTCATTTCTATATCAAACGGTGTCTGTTCGGATGTCCTAAACCCTGCCATAAAACCGGTAGTTGATTTGTCCATTGGGCTTTGTTTTGCCCGTCTGCACATTTTTGCACACTTTTTGCACACCTGAATAGCTGGATAACAGTTGCAAAGCATTACACTGTATGCAAATAATGCGGTGTGTGCAAAGATGCATTTTGCGATGATACGATAAAAATAACGCTTCTTCGAACTTTTGAAATTTGACGAATGATGCACATTGGATTCTTTTAATCAGATGGCCAGGGATTCGAGTTCCCTCGAGCGCACCAAAGAAAAAGCCATGATTCATCGTTCAAAAGACGGTTTGAATCGTGGCTTTCTTTTTGTTATATCCGCCCGGCGGGGCTTGAAAAGTGCGACAGAAATGCGACAGCTTCAAAGGGGCTTTGTGCGCATGCCGGAGCACCTGCCGGAGGATTTAATTAAAAATGAATGACGTGGGGGCATCTGGCGGGCTGAGGGGACTCTAAACTGTTCTGAACCCTTATCCCACTATGGCCAGCGTGAAAAACGCCGCCGCACGGTTCAACGTGACACCCGAATACGTCCGCAAGCTCTGTCGAACGGGCAAGATCTGCTACACGGCGATCTCAAGCCGAAAGTGGTTGATCAACATGGACACGCTGGCCCAGTTCTTCGCACAGGGAGAGCCGGTCAGAGAGGATTCGCAGCAGGTCACGAACGGCCTCGTGCTGGACTCAGACATGCTGCTGGATGACCTGATCGACCGCTGGTTTGAGGAATACGCCAACAAGCAGCTGAAGGCCAAGACGCTCTACGATTATAGAAGGATGCGAGGCCGGATCAGTGCCAGACTCGGGCATCTCAAGGTGTCCAAGATCAAACCGGTGCACGTGATGGCGTTCTACAACAATCTGGAAGAAAAGGGTGTCCGCCGGGACAGCACATACACCGCCACGAAAGCCATTCTGAACCTGCTCCCACGTGGAACCCGGGGTGAACTGGCGAAAAAGGCCGGGATCGGTCAGGACACCATGCGGATGGTCTATGCAGGCAATAGTGTCAGCCGGAAGACGGCGGAAAAAGTATCTGCTGTGGTGGGGCTGGCCTTCTCAAAGGCGTTTGTGGAGCATACCAAAAAGGACGGGAAGCTGAACAACAGCGTCATTCGATACCAGGCCATGCTCTCCAGCATCTTTAAGAAAGGTGTCCAGTGGGGATTGATCAACGAGAACCCGTGCTCCCGTGCAGAACATCCCAAAGCCGAGGAAATCGACATTCGGGTACTGACGGAGGAAGAGATTCCAACGCTGCTGGATGCCCTCTCGGATGCACCGCCGCAGTACAGCGTGATCACTCAGCTGGCCTTGCTGCTTGGTGCCCGGCGGGGTGAGATCTGTGCCCTGCGCTGGTCTGACATTGACTTTGAGAAGGGGACGCTCTCCATCAAGCGGACGGTCCAGTCCATCCCCGGGATAGGCCTTGTGTTCAACACACCGAAAACCAGACGAGGCAAGAGATGCCTGCGCATTGGAGCGGATTGCGTGGAACTGCTGCAGGAGTACCGGCGATACCAAAAAGCAGAGAGGTTCCGGATCGGCTCAGCGTGGGTGCGCAAGGTCACACTGGAAAATGGCAAAGTGGCAGATAACGATATGCTGTTCACGAAGTGGAATGATGAGCCGATGGACCCGGATATCATCTCGTCCTGGTTCCCGAAGTTTCTGGAAACACACGATCTCCCGGACGTGAACTTTCACAGCCTCCGCCATTCGAATGCCAGCATCCTGATTGCGGCACATGTACCGATCACAACGGTCTCCGGGCGGCTTGGACATGCACAGACATCGACAACGCTGAACTACTATGCATCGGCCCTCCAACTCGGCACACATCTTCTCCACAAGGAAGGGGTCGTCCGTGCAATCGGCAGGCTTGTCCTTGGTGGTCAGGATATGAGCAGCCTTGTGGAGCGTCTCGGTTTCACTGCAAAAGGCCCCACATACCGGCATTGATCGGCATGTAGGGCATATTTGCGATTTGAGGGGAAATTACAGGGCAATCATTGCGTTACAGGTGTCAGCTCATACACATGGTCGAACTGCGCACGGCGCTCCGCCGACAGGTGGTGACTGATGAGGATCAGTGTCAGGTCGGGATTGGTAAGCAGGCTCTTTTCCACAAGGTCGGCGTTTTTCTGATCCAGCGCACTGGTGCCCTCGTCCACCAACAGGATGGAACGATTGTGAATCAGGGCACGGGCAATGGCGACACGCTGCTTCTGACCGCCGGAAAGATTACTGCCATCTTCACCCACAACGGTGTCAAGGCCATCGGGCATGGCGGCCAAATCTGCGGCAAGGGCACTGCCCTGAATGGCCGCATGCAGCTGCTCTTCCGAGAAATCTTCACCCAATGTGATGTTCTCCCGAATCGTAGTATTGAACAGGAACACATTCTGCTCAATGTAACTCATCTGTTGCTGGAGCTGGGCGGGTGTAACGGTGTGAATGTCCACATCGTCAAACGAAATCGTACCGGTGTAGTCCGGCAGCCAGCCCAAAAGCAGCTTGAGCAGAGTTGATTTTCCACAGCCGGAGGGTCCTGTCAGGGCATACTTTTTGCCCTTTTCAAAGTGGAAGGAGGCATCTTTCAGGATGGGCTTTTTCTCATCATAGCAGAAAGAAACTCTATCTACCGTAATGGAGTCTTTCAGCGGTGACATAGGAGCAATCTCTTCCGATTTGGAATCAGTATCGACCGTTGGCAGCTTGCAAAAGTAGGGCTTGCTGGCTGAGAGGGAGAGACGCAAACCGGCCAAACTGTTAAAGCCGTTTGCCACGCCTCCGATCAGATTGACACCACCGGCAAGTGTGCCTGTGGTGACAAGTCCCATGCTGGTCAGCGCAGCAATCAGCACAAGCGAGCCGAGCTGAAGTGCGACGTTGATAAAGCCAATCAACGCCTCCATGCGAGATTTACCATAGCTCAGCTGGCAACTGGGCTTTTCAATGTCATCGCTGATCCTATTTCCCTGCTGGAGAAAGAGATTTCCTCTGCCAAAAAACTGGAGTACGTCAAAGCCTGTCAGAAGGTCCTTCAAATGGTTGATGGCGGCAGTCTGCTGCACACCGCAGCTTTGCCCCAGTAGTTCCAACTTCTTCTGGAACAGTTTTGGGGAGAGCCAAAGGACAACTGCTGTGATCACGGAAAAAACAACCAGCGACCAATGCAAAAAGGCAAGTCCCAAAATGCTGAACACGATCTGCGCAATTCTGCCTACACAGCCGAAGAAGGGAATCCACGCAAGCTGTTCTAATTGCTTTATATCATTGGTCAGCCGGGCGAGATATTCTCCGGTGTCGGACTGATGAAAATCGGTATGGCTCTTGCGCAGGAAGGAGTGATACAGCCCATCTCGCACCGTATTGTTCAAAGCGCGAATTGTTTTGGTCTGACAATGCTCCTGTAAAGCAGTAAAAAGAAAATAGCCTCCCCAGCAGGTCAGATCAACTGCCGTCCAAAAGATAGTACTCCGCAGATCCAGCAATACCACGGCATCAAAAACCTTCATCAAGGCAAGCTGAATCAGAGCCTGAGCACCATAGGCGATGATGGCAAACAAGCAGGTGAGGGCACTGAGCCTCCATTGCTTTTTCAGATAGTGTATCATTGTTTCCTCCATGCGTATGTCAAAGAGCTTAGAATGCATTTCATGTGCCTGTATCTTATCACAAAAGGTTTCGATTGACTATATCGTCTGGTGTAATAAAAAATTACATGGGACGACAGGTTTGCACAAGAGACGCTTGCACACATGTACAAAATCTAGTATATTACAATTATGGCAATACTAAAGTTTGGAGGGAGCTGCTAAATGCAGAATTACAAATTGGGGGAGTATATCCGCCAGCGGCGTTTGGATCTCGGGTTGACACAGGAGCAGGTCTGTGCAGGCATTTGTGAATCCGTTACATTGTCCAGATTTGAAAACGGAAAACAGACCCCCAGCCGAAATCGAATCAATGCGATTCTGCAGCGCCTTGGTCTGCCGGATGACCGATATTATGCGTTGGTAACACCGGAAGAACTGGAAATAGAAGCACTCAAGAAGGAAATTGTTTCCTGTAATGCGCTAAAGTGCGTTGAGGAGGGCTTTGACAAAATAAGTCGGCTTGAGAAAATTGCAAAGCCGGATGATCAAATCACACAACAGTTTATTCTTCGATCGAAAGTCCTTTTGGGAGGATTGGATAAAAGATATTCAAATGACGAGCGGATTCAAATGTTGTTGCAAGCCATTCGGATGACCATACCGGATTTTCAACTGGACAAAATTGAAGACTTTCTCTTTACATTGGATGAAATGAAACTGGTCAATCAAATTGGAAATGCGTATTCTTTGAGCGGTGACAATGAAAAAGCAGCCGATATTTTCTATCGACTGCTTCAATATATAAGAAGGCATCTTCCGGAAACGGTTACTTCAAACAGGATGCTTCCCTTGGTTTTGTATAATTTTGCTAGATCGTTGGATTTGTCGCAAAAGTATGAGGAAGGCGCAAAGGTGGCAAGATACGGAAAAGAAGCATGTATAAAATATGGACATTATCAGGTGCTTCACTCGTGTTTGGAAATCGAAGCTGAATGCGACTTCTTTCTTGGAAAAAAGGAGGAGAGTGTCGAACGATATCGGGAAGCTTTTTACATTTGCAAAGTCATGGGATATGAAGATGATTTGCAGATTATCCGCACAGAAGCAGAAAAGTATCTGAACATCTTATTTTGAATATCATGTAATGTCGTTCTGCGGTGTGGCGGCATCTGCGGATGGAGTAGGACATTCCGGTTTAGTCCTGTATGTAAACGGTGAATATCGGGATGACTCTGACATTGGCAAGCTGATGCACGACTTCAACTGTACCAGCGCCGATGATATGAATTTTGAGATCCTTGCCGAAAAGCCCCGGTATCTGAGGGGAAATCCGAAGGGAGTGAGCGAAATGTGTAAAGTGATGGAAGACCTGAGAGATGAAAGCTATGCAGAAGGTCATGCAGAGGGTCGGGAAGAACAGGCTCAGATGACGGCGAAGAACCTCTATGAGCAGGGTCTGACGATAGAGCAGATTGCAAGAGCGATTGGCTTCAGCATGGAGACAGTGGAAAAGTGGCTCACGCAGAAAGCCGGATAAGAGAATAACCGGAATGGTCAGTGTATTGTACGATTTGCGTATGGTATGCTGGCTTTTTTGTTTGGCGGAAGTCAGAGGCAGTCAGAAGTGGGGTGGGGGTGGTTAAAAATCTGGAGCTGGGGGTCATTCTGGCTGAAAGGAAGAGTTATTTGTTCTCCCCAGTCCGGGATAAAAGAGACCATTCCAATAATTGTGTAAACCTCCGGACAGAACTTTTCGTTTCATCAGCTCGTCTTTGACTATTCCGTAAGCGTGTCCATACAGATAGCCACGAATCGGCTTTCCATCGGTAGTGCGTCCTTTGATATAACGCCCCTCCCAGCGGCCGTCCTTTCACTTATGGATGTTTTCTCCTCGTTTTGCTATCTGAATGCCTCCTTCTGATTGACCCTTGCTTGACCCCTTATGCATAGACATACCAATTCTGAAATTACTGTAATTTGCAATTACTGGATGAAATTGGATAAGATGCCGTGAAAATGCTGGTTTTTATCCCAACAACCCGTGGCAGCGCAGGGTATTTCTATTGAAGTACTGGTAAATTTATGATAAAATAAAGCGAGAATTGGCACAAGAACAAAAATTAGCGGTATCTTCCATTACTCAGATGGAGGATACCCTCTCTTGCGGAAGGGAGGGACAACAGGTGACATTGCGGTTATTCGAACATAACGAGAAAGCCTATCGGGTAGAAACCCGGATGATGGAGCAGTATGGCAAGGCCGCCATTGCCCACCCGACCGGAACAGGAAAAAGTTATATTGTGTTCAAACTCATCGAAGAACACTCGGATTCGGTCATTTTCTGGCTGTCCCCCAGTGTGTATATCTTCAAGACGCAGATCGAGAACCTGAAGCGGCAGGACCCGGACTTTCCGCTGGAAAATGTCTGCTTCTGTGCCTATGCAAAGCTCATGTGTTGCACGAAAACGCAGTTGGCAGAGACCCCTTCCTATATTATATTGGACAAATTCCACCGTACAGGTGTCGAGTGCTGGGACGAAAGTACGGTGGGCTTATTGAAGTTATGCAAAAATGCGAAACTGCTTGACCTGACGGCAACCAATGTCCGATATCTGGATAATAACCGGGATATGGCGGAGTTATTCGACGGCCATATTGCAAGCGAGATGACCCTGGGCGAAGCAATCGTCCGGGGAATTTTGTCTGCTCCGAAGTATGTGACGACGGTCTACCAGTATCAAAAAGACCTCGCAAAATACCAGACTCGGGTGGACAACCTGCACACTTCGGGCATTCAGGATGTGAACCAGAAATATCTGGACATACTCCGCCGGGCACTGGAACAGGAAGACGGTCTGGATAAGGTTTTTGCGCATCATATTACGGACAAGTCGGGCAAATATATTGTGTTCTGCGCCAACAAGGAACATATGTTTCGCCGGAAAGGTGTGCCCTTGGCAAATGGGTCAGACGGCAGCAGTATGCCCCCCGGAAATCAGAAAAGAACAGGGCCGATTTGTCACCGGAACGCATTGCCTTGCTGAATGCCATTGGAATGCAGTGGGAGAAACCTGACCCGTGGCAGCACCGGTATGAACTGGCGCAGGAATATAAAAGATGCCATGGAAATCTGGACATTCCAGCAAAATACAAGACAGCGGATGGCGTCTGGCTGAGCCGGTGGGAGTACAACCAAAAACGGCTGCTGCAAAGCGGGTCGGGGGAAGCTGAGTGAAGAGCAAAAGAAAAAGCTAAAGGAGTTATTGGGGTACTATGTCAAAATTTCAGCACGATGTAATGCTAAAGTTCGTGAAAGTGATTGATCTGATTATGATCACGATTCCGTTTGCACTTTGTTGGGAGCTGTATTATTCGTATCAGGTCTATGCAAAGTTTGGTTGGAAGGGCAACTGGGCCATGATCGGTCTGTTTGCGGTGTTGTTCTTCCTGCTGGGAAAAGTCTACGATGCGTTCTGGATGTCTTTGCAGCGTATTTCGGAGTTGATTTATGGGCAAGTGCTGGCGGCAATGGCGACAGACGGCATCCTGTATATCGTGATCTGCCTGATGTCTCGGCGGCTCTGCAATATTCTGCCGGGTATTGCGGCGATTGTCGGACAGGGCGTGATGGCAACCCTGTGGGCAAGATGCGCCCATACCTGGTATTTCCGGACTTTTCCGCCTCAACCCACCGCAGTGGTCTACGATGTCCGGCATGGACTGGAAAAGCTCATCAATGAATACGGCCTCTCGAAAAAGTACGATGTCAAGATGACATTGAACGTTGAAGAGTGCCTGAACGACCTGAGCCTGCTGGATGGAATGCAGAGCGTGTTCATCAGCGGTGTTCACAGCCATGAGCGCAATATCATCCTGAAATACTGTGTGGGACAGGGCATCAATGTGTTTGTGATCCCTCGTGTGGGCGATGTGATCATGAGCGGTTCACAGCCGATGCACATGTTCCATCTGCCGGTTCTGCGGGTGGGGCGCTATATGGCAAGCCCGGAGTATCTGTTTGTGAAACGGGCAATGGATATTGTGATCTCCCTGATTGCGCTGATCGTTCTTAGCCCGCTCTTTCTGATCACAGCCATTGCGGTGAAATCCGATGGTGGCCCCGCGTTCTATAAGCAGGTTCGTCTGACCAAAGATGGTAAGCAGTTTGAGATTCTGAAGTTCCGCTCGATGCGTGTGGATGCCGAAAAAGATGGTGTGGCGCGTCTTTCCACCGGTGATAAAGATGACCGTATTACCAAGGTGGGCCATATTATCCGTGCCTGCCGTTTGGATGAACTTCCTCAGTTGCTGAATATCCTCAAGGGTGACTTGTCCATCGTCGGCCCCCGCCCGGAGCGGCCTGAAATCGCAGCCCAGTACTGCGAAGAAATGCCGGAGTTTGCTCTGCGGCTGCAGGCCAAGGCGGGTCTAACCGGCTATGCACAGGTGTACGGAAAATATAACACGACACCGTATGATAAGCTGCAGATGGATCTGATGTACATTGCGCACCCCAGCATTGTGGAAGATTTGAAGATCATGCTGGCAACGGTGAAGATTTTGTTCATGCCGGAGAGCACGGAAGGTGTGGCAGAAGGTGCAACTACGGCGATGGGACAGGAGACGAAGTGATGCAGAATTACAGCGTTCTGATGTCGGTCTATCACAAAGAAAAGCCTGAGTATTTGAGGCAGGCAATCGAAAGCATTCAGTCGCAGACTGTTCCCACAAGCGATTTTGTGTTGGTATGTGATGGCCCGCTGAATCTTGAACTTGATGCTGTGATTGCGGTGAAGCAACAGGAAATGGGGATGACTCTGAATGTTGTCCGACTGGAAAATAACGGCGGCCTTGGCAATGCGCTCAATGAGGGTATCAAGCACTGTAAGAGTGAGCTGATTGCTCGGATGGACAGTGATGATATCGCCTACCCTGATCGTTGTGAGAAACAGCTTGCGGTGTTCAGCGCACACACAGAGGTTAGTATCTGCTCCGGCATTGTGGAGGAGTTCACAACTGATCCGAACACCGTTGATACGAAACGGGTGCCGCCGGAGACGAATGCGGAAATCGTGGAATTTGCAAAGAAGCGCAATCCGTTTAATCACCCCTGTGTGATGTATAAGAAGTCCGCAGTCGAGGCGGCTGGCTCGTATCAAGATTTCTATCTTCTGGAGGACTATTATCTTTGGCTGCGGATGCTGATGGCTGGATATCAAGGCTATAACATTCAGGAGCCGCTGTTACATATGCGGGCAGGCTCTGATATGTATAAGCGCCGGGCGGGCTGGAAGTACGTAAAGACACAGGCAAAGCTGTTCGGGTACATGAGAGATAAGGGGTTCATTGGCAACGGCCAGTATATGAAAAGCTGTGTGATCCGTAGTGGTTCGGCGCTGGCTCCGAACTGGCTGAGAAAGTTTATGTTTGAGAAAGTGCTGAGGAAGTAAGGAGAAGATGTTAGCGTGATTCGGATAGCCTATGTCATCAATTATATTGTGAAGAACGGTCCCAGCAGTGTGGTTTTGAATCTTATCAACAATCTGGACAGGTCAGAGTATGATACTTCCCTGATCACATTGTTTGAAGGAAACGACGCAGAAGTGGTTTCGGCTCTGCGGAGTAACGGTGTGACGATTTATGAGTGCAAAACGTTGAGCCGTATGAAATGCCTTTTGGGGCAGAGCAAAGAATTTCCGGATGTTGTAGAAAAGGGATATTTTGATATTCTGCACACACATGGAATCATTCCCGATATCCTTTCTTCCCGTCTGCACACAACTGCAAAGCGGATTGCGACGATCCACAACAACATGTATGAGGACTACCTGGATACCTATGGGTATGCGAAAAGCCGTATTTTTATTGCGTTGCACTTGGCAGCTCTGAAAAAACTGGACGAGTGCGTATGCTGCTCAAAGTCCGTTTATGATGTGATGAAGCAGCATCTACCGAATGTATTGTTTATTCGCAACGGTATCGAGCCCACACATGCTCATTCGGCTGTAACCAGAGCGGAAGTCAATGTGCCGGAAGATGCTTGCATATTTCTCTATGCAGGTGTGTTGAATTCCAGAAAGAACATTGTCTGGTTGATCGAGAATTTTGTGCGATATCACGAGAATGATGAGTACCTGCTTGTCCTTGGCAGCGGTGAAAAAGAAGCAGAGTGCAAGGCAAAAGCAGACGACCACGTGCGGATGCTGGGCTTCCAGACCGACCCGATTGCGTACATGAACATCAGTGATGTATATGTATCCGCATCTAAATCTGAGGGCTTTTCAATTTCTGTACTGGAAGCGTTATCGTGTGGGCTTGAATTATTCCTGTCAAACATTCCGTCTCACGAAGAAGTTGTTAGTATGGGAAGAACTATACCCGTTGGCGAGTTGTTTGATGAAAAAAATATTGGGGGTGCATTTGATAACATAAGGAGCATTCACTCTAATAAAGATAAGATAATAGAATTTCAACGTGAAAATTTGTCCGCCTGCAAAATGGCTGAACTCTATAATAGTGAATATCAAAAGATTGAGAGAAGCCAATGAATGAAAAATGGACGTTATTATTCTACTTGATCATTGAGGGAACATCACTGTGGTTTGCCTATTTGGCACGAGAAAGTCAAAGAAAATACTCGCAGAAGATAGAAAAGGGACTTTCAACGAATGCGACCGTATACTTGAGCATATCTTGGTTGATTTTGTTCACAACAGCGGCAATGAGAAATTATGTCGGAACAGATTATGGCACATATGTGGCTTCTTTTTCACGAATCTGCAGCGGAACATTGTTGGACGGGGAAATCACATGGCTGAAGCAAAGCCCGCTGTTTTACCTGATTTGTGTTTTGTGTGCTAAATTTGGTGGTAGCTACCAGTTGATGTTTGCATGTGTTGCATTTGTTACACTCTATTTTATATATGCTGCCATTATAAGATCTAGCTCGGATTGGGTCATAAGTATTTATCTTTATCTTTGCTTTTGTTTATACTTTCAATCGTTTAATCAGATTAGACAAATGGCTGCAGTCGCAATTTCTTTGTATGCTCTAACATGGCTACAAAAAGATAACATCAAAAAATTTGTTCTATGGACAATGATTGCAACGGGATTCCACATGTCGGTAGCTGTTTTATTACTAATCTTGCCTATAAGGAAATGGAAAATATCTTTGAGAAACGTTGTAATGTATGTACTGGCCGGGATAATGATATATTTCGCATTTCCGGTTTTACTTGGGCTTTTTTCGAATATAAGTTATATCCGAATATATCAGGAATCGTCATATGCGGCGGCTGCAAGTAAAACAACGATACTAAATTTGATAGTTAGAATTGCTATGTGCGGATGTTGTTTTTTAATATTAAGAAAAAACAGCGTCATAGCGTCCTCTAATTTAAGTCTATTTAATTCTGTTGTACTTTGTACATTATTTCAGGTCTGCGCAGTAAGATTTTCTATTTTCGGGAGAGTAACAACATATTTCTTTGTTGCATATATATTATTGATTCCTAAGGTGCTACAAGTATTTCAAAGAAAGTTTGTGCGTGAGAACAGAAGAGTTGTACGGGTTGCGTTCATTCTCGTATGCTTTGTATATCAAATGGTATATTACTTTTCAAGTGCAGGTGCAAGTGGAGGCGGATACGAAATCTATAAGTTGTTAGACCTGTAAAAAAAGGAGAAAAAATTATTATCATGTATAGAATTATAACAGAGGAAACAGTGGCTGGTGATAAAGCTGTAACGAGTCACTACTTGAAAATTATATATGAGGCAATTATTAAGGCTGGAAAAGAATGTGCTTTCGGGTGGATAGATGGTGCGCCTAAAAGCGACACTTTAATATTTGACGAATGCAAAGTTGCGCTCAAGTATAGACTTAGAGGGTACAGAAATACTGTTGTTTGGGTACAAGGAATTGTACCTGAGGAAGCTATAATGAAAGGATATAGTCGATGGCGTTATTACGCGCACTCGATTATTGAATCCTTGGTATTAAAGAAGTGCAAATTGGTAATTTTTTGTTCGCAGGAGATGAGAAAACATTATGAAAAAAAATATCAACTAAAATTTGATAAATATTTTGTCATGCCATGTTTTAATGAAAATGAAGTTGACCAGAGGGCATTTGAAAATTCAGAAAAATACGAGAAGAATAACTATGTATATATAGGTGGACTGCAGCCGTGGCAATGCTTTGGTGAGACATTGCAGGTTTATAAAAAAATTGAAGAAAATAGTGCAAATCCTGTAAACCTATATGTATATACAGCAGAGATAGAAACTGCAAAAAAAGAAATTCAAAAAGCAAAGATAAAGAATTTTCACATTGAGTATAAAGTCAAAGAAGAACTTGGTGAATGTTTGAATAAAATAAAATATGGCTTTGTGTTGAGAGCAAATGTAGAAGTTAATAGGGTTGCTACTCCGACAAAATTATCCAATTATATATCGCATGGTATTATACCAATTTATAGTGATTGCTTGAAATCATTTGATCAGTACAATAAGGACTCGAATGGTCCCGCATTGGTTTGCAATGTGGAAGATTTGGAGTCCGGAATGAAAGAAATTTTGAAATCAAGTGATACTAAGCCAGATGCAAATAAAATAAAAGACTGGTGTGAACGAACATACAATACCTATTATGGGCAAGATGCATATGTCCTGGAATTGGAAAAATTGATTCGGATAATATAATTCTTTAGAGGAATATCTATGAAAAAAATAATGCTGGTTTTCGGCACACGGCCGGAAGCAATTAAGATGTGCCCATTAGTCAACGAATTGAAGAAGCGCAAAAATATTAAAACGATTGTCTGCGTGACTGGTCAGCACCGGCAGATGCTGGATCAGGTGTTGGAAGCGTTTTCTGTGGTGCCAGATTACGACCTTTCTATCATGAAGGACAAACAGACGTTGTTCGATGTAACGGTGAATATTTTGGAACGAATCAAAACAGTTCTGGAAGAAGTAAAGCCGGATGTTGTATTAGTGCATGGTGATACGTCTACCACTTTTGTGACGGCGCTGGCCTGCTTCTATTTGCAAATTCCGGTCGGACATGTGGAGGCCGGACTGCGCACCTATAACATTTACAGCCCTTACCCGGAAGAGTTCAACCGTCAGGCCGTGTCTATCATTAGCCAGTACAATTTTGCCCCGACAGAGTTGTCAAAGCAGAATCTGCTAAAAGAGGGCAAGAAGCCCAAAAGTATCTATGTGACAGGAAACACTGCCATTGATGCCCTAAAAACAACGGTGCGTGCAGATTACACTCATCCTGAGCTGGATTGGGCCAATGACAGCCGTTTGATTATGATTACAGCACACCGCCGAGAGAATCTGGGTGAGCCGATGCGGCACATGTTCAAAGCAATCCGCCGGGTCATGGATGAGCATCCGGATGTCAAGGCGATTTACCCGATTCATATGAATCCGGTGGTGCGTGAAATTGCCAACGAGTACCTTGGCAATGATGACCGCATCCATATCATTGAGCCACTGGACGTGCTGGACTTCCACAACTTCCTGAGCCGCAGCTATCTGATCCTGACTGATTCCGGTGGCATTCAGGAAGAGGCTCCTTCTCTGGGTAAGCCGGTTCTCGTAATGCGTGACACCACCGAGCGCCCGGAAGGCATTGCCGCAGGTACACTGAAGTTGGTTGGTACGGAAGAGGAAACTATTTACAAGGAATTCAGTCGTCTGCTGTCGGACAAGGCAGAGTATGATGCTATGAGCAAGGCAAGCAATCCCTATGGCGACGGCCATGCCTGTGAGCGGATTGCGGATGTTTTAGAGGGCAGACAGACTTGAAAGAAGGAAAATAAATAATGGATAGTCAAGTTATGGTAAGCATCTGCTGTGCAGCGTATAACCATGAAAAATATATTAGAAGAACCTTGGATGGCTTTGTGAGCCAAGTGACAAATTTCAAATATGAAGTGATAGTCAATGATGATGCATCACCAGATAAAACGGCAGAGATTATCAGGGAGTATGAAAAAAAATATCCTGATATTATCCATGGGATTTATCAAACTGAAAATCAATACTCAAAAAATATAGATATTACAGAAAAGATTTTTTTGCCAGCAGTAACGGGAAAATATGTTGCAATATGTGAAGGAGATGATTATTGGACGGATCCGTCAAAGTTGCAAAGACAGGTCGATGCATTAGAGAAGAATAAGGATTGTTTTTTCTGTGTACATAAAACTGTGGAAGTTTCAGAGGATGAACAACCGACAGGAATAACATTCCCAGAAGTGGAGTGTACAGAGGGGAAAATTTTACCGGATGAATTCCTGATGATGGGTCAAAATTACCAATTTCAAACAAGTTCATATCTGTTTAATGGAGATATGTGGCGAGAATATGAGAAAAATCCGCCGGAATTCAAAACTGTGTGTGCTGTTGGAGATGAAACGTACATGCTATATTTTGCAAGTCTTGGCCCAGTTTATTATATTGATTCGGCAATGTCTTGCTATCGACGTGGTGTGCCAACAAGTTGGTCGGAACGGCAAAAAAAAGGTAATCGCTCGGAAAATATTTGCAAAAGTGCAGAAAAAATGGTACGTACACTTCAATCCTACGATGAATATACAGAAGGAAAATTTCATGATATATGCCTTATTCGAGAATCACAACAATTATATATGAGATTAATGCTTTCCGAAAAAGCGAAGGAACTGCTTAAAAGTGAAAATCGAGAAATGTTCAATAAGCTTTCGCTTAAACGGAAGGTAGCAACAATGGCGGCTTGTTGTATGCCCCCGATTGTATATGCGATATATCGAAATAGACTGTTTGAAAAAAATTATTAAATTGCAACATGAAATCTCAATCTGTTTTTAAAAATTTCCTTTGGCGTTTTGCTGAGCGCTGCGGGGCGCAGATGGTAACTTTTGTTGTTTCCATCGTGCTGGCTCGTATCCTTGCGCCGGAGGATTATGGAACCATTGCGTTGATCACAGTTTTTACGAATATCATGCAGGTATTCGTGGACAGTGGTCTAGGTACAGCGCTCATACAGAAAAAGGATGCCGATGATCTGGATTTTTCTTCGGTGTTCTATTTCAACTTTGTGGTCTGCTTAGTGCTATATGGAGTTATGTTTGTGGCAGCACCGCTTATTGCGGCGTTTTACAATGATGCGACATTGACTCCATTGGTACGGGTTATCAGCTTGACCATCGTAATCTCTGGCGTGAAGGGAATCCAACAGTCTTATGTGTCTCGGAATATGCTGTTCAAGCGGTTCTTCTTTGCAACGCTGGGAGGAACGATTTTCTCTGCATTCCTGGGCATTGGGTTGGCTTATGCTGGTTTTGGTGTATGGGCTATTGTGGTGCAGCAACTGTCTAATGCGACCATTGACACGCTGATTCTGTGGTTGACAGTAAAATGGCGTCCCAAGAAAATGTTTTCATGGCAGCGTCTGAAGGGATTGCTTACCTTTGGGTGGAAGCTTTTGGCTTCAGCATTGCTGGACACAGTGTACAACAATTTGCGCAGTCTGGTTATCGGCAAGATGTATTCCTCTGCTGATCTTGCTTACTACAATCAGGCAGATAAATTCCCAAATGTGGTCGTCAACAATATTAACTCATCAATTGACAGCGTACTTTTGCCGACTATGGCCAGCGCACAGGATGATCCTGTCCAAGTGAAAGCTATGACACGGCGAGCAATTAAAACCAGTACCTACATCATGGCTCCGCTGATGATGGGCCTTGCATTTTGTGCAGAACCTGTTATTAAGCTGGTTTTGACGGATAAATGGCTCTCTTGTGTGCCCTTTATGCAGATTTTTTGCATTACATATATGTTTTATCCGATTCATACCGCTAATCTGAACGCAATCAAGGCTATGGGGCGCAGCGATTTATTCTTGAAATTGGAAATTGTAAAAAAGATCATGGGGATGGTACTGCTATTGTCGACGATGTGGTTTGGCGTTATGGCAATGGCGTACAGCCTTTTGGTCAGCAGTCTCTTGAGCCAAATTATTAATTCTTGGCCAAACTGGAAACTGCTGGATTATAGCTATTTTGAGCAGCTGAAAGATATTATGCCTGGTATTATATTAGCTGTAATTATGGGGTGCTGTGTTTATCTGATCAGCCTGTTGGGCTTATCTAGTGCGGTTACGTTGCTGATTCAAGTGCCTCTTGGTGCAGGAATTTATATTGGTGCATCGGCTGTGCTGCAGTTGGAGTCATTCGAGTATCTGTGGAGTATGGTGAAAAGTGTGAAAGCGGGGAAGTTTTAATGAAAATTTCGCAGGCGGTAAATTCCATTACACCGTCGTTGACGAGAGAACTCTTTAATTTGGCTCAGGAATATGATGATGTAATTGATTTGACATTGGGAGACCCAGATATTCAGCCGGACGATAGAATCAAAGAAGCGGCATGTGCTGCTATTCGTGAGGGCAAAACCAGATATTCTGCAAATGCTGGATTGGTTGAATTTAGAAAGGTGATTTCTGAACAATTTGAAAAGGAATATGAGATTAAAGTTGCCCCGGAAAGAAATGTTATAGTCACTGTGGGTGGAATGGAAGCCTTATATCTCTCGCTGCGCTGCTTGATAGATGAAGGGGATGAAGTAATTATTCCAGCACCCTATTACGTTAACTATGCTCAAATGGTTCGTTCCTGCGGTGGCATTCCGGTTATTGTAAATACATCAGAAGAGTCTGGCTTTGTCGTAAGTGCAAGTCAAATCAAAGAAGCAATCACATCAAAGACAGTTGCGATGATTCTAAATTCTCCTTGTAATCCAACCGGACAGATTTTAGGGTTAGATACCCTACAAGAATTGGCCGCGATAGCAGTTCAGTATGATTTGGCTGTGATATCTGATGAAGTGTATAAATCACTTGTATATACGTCTTCACCCTATAGAAGCATTGCGACGTTTAATGGAATGAAAGAACGGACAATCGTTGTAGATAGTCTTTCTAAGCGTTTTGCAATGACTGGTTATCGTATTGGATATGCGATTGGACCAGATAACATAATTGCAAGCATGATAAAGCTTCAGGAAAATGTCGCAGCATGTGCGGCACTTCCATCTCAATATGCAGGAATTGCTGCATATAAGTATTGTGCCAATGACAAATGGATTGCGGGAATATTTGAAAAGCGTTGTAAAAGCATGAGTGCTGCGATTAATAAGATAGAAAATATTTCTTGCTTAGAGCCAGTAGCAACATTTTATCTGTTTGTTAATATTCAGAATACAAAGATGGACTCTATAACGTTTGCACGCCAGTTACTCAAACAACAGCATGTAGCAGTAGCACCGGGAATTACTTATGGTGATGCCTATGATGGATTTGTCCGTATTGCATGTACATTAAAAGAAGAAATTTTGCTTGAAGCGTGCGATAGGATTGCAAAATTTGTAAAAGAGATTCATTAAGGGAAGGAAAATTATGAAACAGAAAAAAATACTCCTTCTTGGAGGTTCACAGCAACAAATCCCGAGTATAAAAAAAGCCAAGGAATTGGGATTCTATACGGTTACTTGTGACTATCTTCCTGAAAACCCGGGGCACAAATTTGCAGACGAATATTACAATGTCAGCACAACAGATAAAGAAGCAGTGTTGAGCTTGGCAAAAAAACTTCAGATTGATGGCATTGTGGCGTATGCATCAGATCCGGCAGCGCCTACTGCTGCATATGTGGCAGAAAAAATGGGTCTACCCGGTAATCCATATGAATCGGTAAAGATTCTGACGGAAAAAGATTTGTTCCGTGACTTTTTACACAACCATGGTTTGAATTGTCCAAAGGCACATGGCTACACCAGCTGTGAAGAAGCGGCAAAGGATATAGAACAATTTCAGTTCCCCGTCATGGTGAAACCGGTGGATTCTTCTGGAAGTAAGGGTGTTGTTAAAATTTACAGTAGTTCTGAGCTGAAAAATGCTGTAGGGGAGGCACTTTCATATTCACGTTGCGGTCGCTTTATCGTAGAAGAATTTATAAAGAAAAAAGGTTATCAGATCTCTGGCGATGGATTTTCCGTGGATGGAAAACTTGTCTTTACTAGTTATGGAAATGAGCTTTATAGCGGTCGAAATGGTACTCGAGAGTATGTGGCGTTGGGGGAATTTTGGCCATCACTTTTGGATCCTGAAATAAAAGAAAAGGTGGACAGTGAGTTACAAAAGTTAATTAAAGCCCTCCATATGAAAACATCAGCATATAATATCGAAGCAATTGTTGATGAAAATGATACAGTGTATATTTTGGAGCTTGGACCCAGAAATGGAGGAAGCTATATTCCGCAGCTAATTAAATATGCAACGGGTGTAGATTTGGTTGATTATACAATCCGTGCGGCGATGGGAGAAGATTGTTCCTCGCTGAAAATGGTGCCTACAGTTGGGTGCTGGAGTAATTATATGTTGCTGAGCACGGAGAATGGAATTTTTGAGAATATCTGGTTTGATAAAAAATTCAAAGAAAAAAATCTTTTGAATGTATATTGCACAAGTACTCCTGGAGATGTAGTACATGCTTATCAAAACACAACGCATTCTTTAGGTACAATGATATTTAAGGCAGATACCATTGAGGAAATGCAAGAGATTACCAACAATATTCAGAACTACTATAGAGTGATAGTGAAGAAATAAGGATTGGGAGGGGGATTCCTGATGAAGATTATAGTATTTGGAGCTAGCGGCGACACAGGAACATATTTTATAAAATATCTATTCGAAAATGGTTTTACTAAGGAAAATGAAGTTATCGCAGTTGGAACAAGAAAAACAACTAAATTTGAACTCTATAAAATTGAATATTTGCAACTTGATATTACCCAAAAGAATGAGTTCGAAAAATTACCACAAAGTGTTGATGCGGTAGTAGATTTGGCAGGTATGATGCCTGCACGGATGAAGGGATATGAACCTCAAAGGTATATTGATGTCAATATAACGGGAACACTTAATATACTTGATTATTGCCGCTCGGCAAATGCGGATAGAATCTTATTTACACAGAGTTTTGGTGACATTAAAGAGTATAGTGAAAAAAATCCTTTATTGACAGTGAATCTTCCGAGAAGATTTGCATTTAATACAGACCATACAATTTATGTGATGTCAAAAAACTTTGCAGTAGATATGATAAAAAATTACCATGAATTATATGGGATAAAGAGTTTTATTTTCCGCCTTCCTTCAATTTATTTGTACTCTCCTATTGATACATATTATGCTGATGGAGAACCAAGAAAAATTGGCTATCGACTTTTGATTAATAGAGCGATTGCAGGAGAACCCATTGAAGTTTGGGGTGATGCAAGCCGTGTAAAGGACATGGTTTACGTAAAAGATTTCTGTCAGATGCTTTATAAGGCATTATTCGTGGACCGCGATAGTGGTTACTATAATGTTGGTACAGGAGTGGGAACATCTTTATTGGATCAAATTCAAGGGATGATTGATGTATTTGGCACACCAGGGAAAAAGTCTGAAATAATTATGCGCCCAGACAAACCAAATGCTCCGCAGTACATTATGGATATTACACCTGCGGTGGAGGAACTTGAGTATAACCCCCAGTATGACTATTTAACAATGTTAAAAGATATGAAATACGAAATGTACAATCATATAAAAAATGGGGGGGGGGGTATAAATAAAACTGTCCTGTGTCTGCCCGTTTGGTTGATGGATTACAGAAAAATCTTTTTTGCGGAGGCGTTCGAAAATGAAATTTGAACGTCTAAAGGAAAAAGATGCTATTTATAGGGCGATACAAAGTTTTAGCACGGAATTTTCATCATTGAAATCGAGAGTGGATTTGAATCAGTATAGTCAAAAGCTAGCGGAACATTCATATACAGTGTTATTGAAAGATGAAAATAGAGTGCTTGGAGTAGCTGCCATGTATATCAATGATTCTGAGAACAAGGCGGCCTTTATTACATTGATTGGAATTCGTTCGCAGTTTCAAAAGTCTGGCTACGGAAGTATCCTGCTACAACATTGTATAGAAAAGGCTGTCGAGGCTGGAATGAAAAAAATTCGACTTGAGGTTGATAATGACAACCCCAAAGCACGAGATTTCTATGATAGAAATGGGTTTCAATTTGAGAATACATCTGATCGAGATAGTACGTTTTTGATTAAAGAGCTTGTTTAAGGGTAGAACATATGGATAACAAAATATTAGTGACCCGCTCATCCATGCCAAGTGTGGATGAATATATTGAAGAAATCCGCCCTATTTGGGACAGCCATTGGCTTACCAACATGGGCCCGGAGCATAAGAACCTGCAGGCAGAACTTCAGCAGTACATGGGTGTGGAAAACGTGGAGCTGCTGACCAATGGTCACATGGCATTGGAACTTTCCCTTCAGGCAATGAATCTGCAGGGAGAGGTCATTACCACACCGTTTACCTTTGCGTCTACCACTCATGCGATTGTACGCAATGGTTTAGAGCCAGTGTTCTGTGATATTGATCCGGTTACATATACGATGGATGTGACCAAGCTGGAACGGTTGATCACTGACCGTACTTGCGCTATCGTTCCGGTGCATGTGTATGGCAACGTATGCAATATCGAGGAAATCGAGCGGCTGGCACACAAGTACGAGTTGAAGGTACTGTATGATGCAGCTCATACCTTTGGTGAGACCTATAAGGGTCAGGGTATCGGAAACTTTGGTGATGCATCCTGCTTCAGCTTTCATGCTACAAAGGTGTTCAATACCATCGAAGGCGGTGCAGTCTGCTATAAGGACCCCGAGCTGGGGCGTAAGCTGTATGAACTGAAGAACTTTGGTATTCATGGCCCGGAAGAAGTGGATGCTGTGGGTGCCAATGCCAAGATGAACGAGTTCTGCGCAGCGATGGGTCTGTGCAATTTGCGCCACGTGGACGAGGAGATTGCAAAGCGCAAGGCAGTTGTCGAACGCTATCGGGAGCATCTGAGCGGTGTGGATGGGTTGCAGCTGAATGTGGAGCAGCCGGAAGTAAAGTCGAATTACGCATACTTCCCGGTTGTGTTTGATGAAAAACTGTTTGGCTCCAGCCGTAACGAGGTGTTTGATGCGCTGGCGAAGAATGGCATTGGTGCACGGAAGTACTTCTATCCGCTGACCAATACGTTTGCCTGCTTCCATAAAAAGTACGATGTGGATGAGACTCCTGTGGCCCGGCGGATTGCCAAGCGGGTACTGACCCTGCCGCTGTATGCTGATCTGCCGCTGGAGGAGGTCGACCGCATCTGCAAAATCGTTCTGGAACAGAAACTGTGAGGGAAAAAGATGAACCTAAATATAACGGAGAAACGTTCTGAATTGATGGGGGGGGAGAGATTCGAACCTTGAGCTTTTTCGGATTCTTTCCATGCTGGTGATTGTGGCCCATCATTATGTGGTGAACTCAGGCCTGCTCGAGTGCATTGACGCGCAGACAAAATTACAACTGAAAGACTACTTTTCGCTCCTATTTGGCTGGGGCGGCAAGACTGGTATCAATTGCTTTGTTTTGATTACTGGATATTTTATGTGCACATCTCATATTACAAAACAGAAATTTTGTAAGTTGCTTGGAGAGTACTATTTTTATACAATCGGAATTTGGGCGGTATTTCTCCTGACTGGGTATGAGGCGTTTTCGGTGAAAGACCTCTTGCAAGTATTGTTTCCATTTTTTTCAGTAAGCAACGGTTTCACGAGCTGTTTCTTATTGTTCTATCTGTTGATTCCATTCCTTAATAAAATGATTCATGCATTAACGCAGCAGGAGCATTTTTTGTTGATGATGTGGTGTCTATGTGTTTATGTGGTATTACCTTCATTTGCGAAAGCAGAAGTGACATTTAACTACGTTACATGGTTCAGTATTCTATATATTATTGCAGCCTACCTTCGCCTGTATCCACAGTCGTGGTTTGAAAGCAGTCGAATTACCGGTATGATAGCTTTGGTCTGCCTGATACTTTCTTGGTGGAGCGTTGTGATACTTGCATGGCTCAGCCGCTTAGCTGAAAAGGGAATTTGGCTCAGTTATTTCTTTGTGTCGGATTCCAATAAGGTTCTGGCGTTGGCCACCGGGGGCAGCCTATTTTTGTTCTTCCGCAGCCTGAAGCTTGGATACAGCAAATGTATCAACACCATCGCAGCATCTACGTTCGGTGTCCTCATGATCCATGCCAACAGCGACACCATGCGCCGCTGGCTATGGCGGGATGTCTGCAACAATGTCGGCGCGTACACGGTTGGCAATGTTGTGCCTCATGCTGTTGTATGTGTTGTGATCATTTATGCAGTGTGTACGCTGATCGATATGGGACGGATCTGGTTATTGAGACACATCCGGTTTGGAATAAAATCCTGAGACGGAAACATTTTTACTCTAAAGCTGCACTGCTCAAATAGGCGGTATAGTTTTTTGATATAAAAAGTTCTATACCAAACAATAGCTCTCGTCTTTCCCCACACCCACCGCCAAACTCACTCCGGCGAAATTTCAATGAGTGCAACATCCTGAAATATGGCAGGGGAACCACCCGGGATCACTCTTCCTGTTGCAGCTAAACTGTGCAATTTCTATCCAGCCGAAATTATGGATCTTGAACCCTTGTTTATCATGGCTGATGAAAAAAGGTAGCAGTTATAGTTCTGCAAAAAAGTGCGACAAAAATGCGACAACTCGAAAATGCATGAGAAGCCGCCACATGGCGAAGTGATGCAAAAATGCCGTAAAATCGTGTGTTTCACAACAACTCGGAGCACAAAAATCCATCAAGGTTAGCTCTTTTAATCAGAGGGCCAGGGATTCGAGTTCCCTCGTGGGATTTTCTTTTTATACGCCATTTGCACGGTCTCTGTACGGTTTTTGCACGGTCCGCATTTTTCATGTCAGATGGAGTAAGTCTGTGAATTACTTTGCAATTCGTGCTATTTTTTGCAATTCAGGTCAGCAAAGCCAAGCGGAGCTGCGCTTTTACAAAGGGGTCTGCGTCCTTCAGAAGCTCCAGCAGAGCCGACACGGAGATGGTCGGTTCTGCTTCAACCGGGGCAGTCTGCACAGGTACTGTTCCCGGCTTGTAGAAGCCTTCCTCGAACTTTTTACCCAGCTTTTTACGGGAATCCTGCTGGATGTGTGCATAGGTGTTGACCAGAAGATTGGCACTGGCATGGCCCGTTGTGCCTTGTACCGCTTTCACATCACCGCCGGAGATCATCAACTGGTAGGTGGCACTGGAATGCCGCAGACCGTGAAACACAATGCGGGTGAACTCCGGGTGCTCGTCCTGCCACTTGATGAACTTCTTGCGGATGAGGATCGGTTCTACCGCCAGACCGTTGGGCAGACGCAGGAGCATTCCGCTGTTGCGATAGCGTTCCGGGTCAACAGCTTCGTCCATTTCCAGACGCTTTAGCCAGAGCTTCAGTTCTTCTTTCAACACTGTCGTCATGAAGATGGTGCGGTTGGAAGATGCCGTTTTAGTCTTTTTGAGCACCAGCGTTGTGGTACTGCCCTCGCGCTTATCCTCAAGCTCCTGCAAGATGCAGCCCTTGCCCGTTTTTGCCAGCGATGCCTTTTGGACACGCTGCATACACTTGTTGATGCGGAACGTGCCTGTGCCGTCTGCTCCCTCAAAATCAAGATCTTCTGGAGTTAGGCCAGCGACTTCGCCCTCACGCAGTGCGCCCACCAGTGTAAGGTGAACAGCCAGATGCAGGATGGGGTCCTCCATGCTGGCAAGTGCGGCCCACATCTCGTCTGCATTCCAGATGGCACGCTCTTGAATTGACTTTTTAGGGCTGTCCACCGGAACGGGGCTTTTGACGAGGATGCCCCACTCCACCGCATACTGGAACGCTGTCCGCAGCAGGCGGTGTACCTCGTGGATGGTCGTGCCGGAGAGAAACCGCTGTTTCTGCTTTTCCGAAAGAACCTGCTTTTTGCCCTCAAGATACTGGCCGCAGGGCGTTTTGCCAAGAGTAGCATACAGGTCCTCCAGATGGTAGGGCTTGAGCTTTTGCATCTGCAGATTGCCGATGTATGGAATAATGAGGTTCTGGACTGTTCCCAGATTGGATTGATAGGTGCAGGGGGCCCACTTGTGCTTGTTGCACTGCTTGGGAAGCCACTCCATCAAAAAATCTTTGACAGTGATGGTGGACGGAATCAGAAAAGTTCCGTTTGCAAGTTCGTGTTCGATTTGTTTCTTACGATTTGTTGCCTCCTCTTTCGTAGAAAAACTTTCCCATTTGTTGCAGTTTTTTCCCTGCTCATCTTGGTAAGTATAGCGGACACCATAGGAGCTGCCGCGTTTCGTAATATATGCCATACGTTATCTCCTTTTTCAAGCTGCCCGGAGCCACGCATCGAAACCGTCTTTCGGGATGCGGATGCTTCCGCCTGCCCGCAGGACACGGAACTCAGTGGTGCTGTTGCACAGGTTGTAAGCAGAGCGCAGGCTGATGGACAGCATCTGCGCAATTTCCTCCACCGTGTACACCAGTGTTATGGCTTTCAAGTATTCCTTTCTTAAAAGTGGCGGACTTGAACGAGCTGATTGATACGGGAAAATATTCATGTTCGACATTTATTCCTCTTGAACGATACGAACAGCTTTTGCATAAAGAGCTAACACCCACAGAAAATGATATTCTTATAACTTCAAGAGGAACTCTTGGAAAGTGTTATATCGTTCAATCGGATGATGAATTCTATTTTCAAGATGGCATGATTAGCTGGCTCTCCAATTTTAGTCCGAAAGTTTCAAGTATTTATATTTCATATTTGTTTGCGCAACCATATATCCAAAAACAAATTGAAAGTCTGCAAGCTGGCTCGACAGTGGCATACTTATCGATTGCGATGTTGAAGAAAATAAATGTTATTTTGCCGCCTAAAAAACTTCAAGATGATTTTGCCACCTTTGTAGAGCGCGTAGACCAGCAGAAGCAGACCGTACAGCAAAGCCTTGAAAAGCTGGAACTGATGAAAAAGGCGCTGATGCAGGAATATTTTGGGTAACTCCCTCAGTCACCTTCGGTGACAGCTCCCTCTGGGAGGGAGCCTTTATGTGGTGGTAAGACAAAAGCCTCTCTCCTTGAGGGAGGTGGCGCGGCGCAGCCGTGACGGAGGGAGTTCCAGAAAGGAGCGCGTCCAGATGTCATTGCCATATCAAGGAAAATTGATCCCTCGTGCAAAAGAACTGCGCAAGGGCGCAACCAAACAGGAAAATCATCTCTGGTACGATTTTCTGCGCAGCTATCCCGTGCGGTTTCAGCGTCAGAAAACGATTGATGGCTTTATTGCGGATTTCTATTGTCACGTTGCAAGGCTGGTCGTGGAAGTGGACGGTTCACAGCATTATGATGAGCAGGGACTGGCATACGACAAAGAACGCTCCGCCATTTTTGCCGAATATGGTGTGAAGGTGATTCGGTTTTCTAATCTGGAAATAGAGCAGAGCTTTCAAGAAGTTTGCAGTGCAATTGATTTGGAAGTCAGAAAGCGGGTTCAGGAACTGGAAGATACTCCCTCAGTCAAAGCCTAGCGGCTTTGCCAGCTCCCTCTGGGAGGGAGCCTATAACGTAGAGGTAAGGTAAAAGCCTCCCTCTTAGAGGGAGGTGGCACGGCGAAGCCGTGACGGAGGGAGTTTCCCTGTAAGCACCATGATTCTGGTGAAAATTCTGAAATACATGTCGAAATTTGCGTCCTTTTGTATAAAACATTGAAATACCATAAGGTGTATGCTACAATGAGGAAAAATATGGTATTTCGACGATGCGAAAGGAGCACATACGATGAACCAGTTTTACAATCAGGATGAAGAAGTTCAGAAAGCCGTAAAAGCAATGTTCGATTTTATAGAAGCGATGAATAAACTGGATTCGAAACATCAACAGCAAGTATTGAATGAAGGTATAAAAGCCGAGATGCTAAAAAGCATCTTAAAAATGCAATAAATGATAAGTTTTAAGAGGTAGAATAATGACGGAAAGTATTTGGATTGCGATTATCGGAGCAGTTGGAGTTATTGGAGCAGCAATCATCGGACTCTTCAAGAAAAGTGATAAATCAAAATCAAATGCAAAAACAACAGTTAATCAAACTGTTACAGGAAATCATAATACGGTTATTGGAATTCAGCGTGACCGAAAGGAAAAGTAATATGTGCAGTGATGTGAAGATTACTCAAAAGGTATTGCCAGGAGCAGGTGGAAATACCGTAGTTGCAAATCAAAACAACTATGGGCTGACTGTGACAGAGGCTACACAAATGGCCTTTCAAATTTTTCGTGAATACTACCCACAATTGCAGAAAGAAGCTCTAGAAGCAGTGCAGAAATTAACAGAGGAACGCCTGAAGATGATTCCGACAGAAAATATTGTTCCACCTAAGGCAAATGTGGTTGTTCCTGTTTTACAGAATGCAAGCCTTACAGAAGAGCAGGATCTTTTGGAAATGTATGCGACGGTATTAGCAAATTCTATGGATAAATTTACAAAAGAAGGAATTCATCCTGGATTTGTTGAAATAATAAAACAGCTTTCATCCGATGAAGCGAAAATCTTGAGATATATGCATCTTCGCACGACACTTCCAATTATTACATTACGTTTTAAAGATGAAAAAGGCGCAGGATTTGATGTTATAAAAAATTATTCTGATGTTGGAGAATTGATAAATTGCGTGGTGCCGCATAATATAGGCCTTTATTTTGATAATTTACAAAGGCTGGGGCTGATTTCAATAGATAATACGGTTGCACTACTTGATAAGAATTTATATGCTCCGTTGAAAAACAATGAATATATTTTGGATGAGATGAAACAGGCTAAAGATCGCCCTGATCAAAATAAGGCGGTTCTGAAAGAAGGTGTGGTTGTACTGTCTGATTATGGAAAGGCGTTTTGTAAGGCTTGTGTAACGATACAATTAATCGTTATGGTAAAAGAACCTACTTGAATTCGTGAATTTCAAAAATAAAAGGAGCTGATTATATGTCCAACTTCTCCTATCTCTCCACCCGCCCCGAATATTCCTTCTTCGCATCTGCCGCCATCGAGGCTGAGAAAGTGTTCTCCACCTCTCCGGCGATGTGCGCGGTGGGGTGCCGGAAGGCGTTGGAGCTGGCGGTGAAGTGGGTGTATGCGGCAGATAAAACCATCACGATGCCCTACAAAGACAACCTGCAATCCCTGCTGCATGAGCCGAGTTTCCGGTTCGCGGTGGACCGGGATGTGTGGAGCGTGCTGCCCAGCATCGTGATGGCGGGCAATCTGGCGGTACATACGGGACATAGTGTGTCGGCGGCGGATGCAGTGTTCAGCCTGCGGGGGCTGTTCGATTTCATCCAGTGGGTGGATTACTGCTACGGCACGGACTATGTGGAGCGCTCCTTTGATGAAACAGCCATCCCCGGCGAAAAGGTAACGCTGGACGAAAAGAAGATCCGGGAGCAGGAAAGCCTGCTGACCCAGAAAGATGTCGAACTGGAAGCCTTGCGCAAGCAGGTGGAGAGCCTTTCGGCGGCGTACACGGCCAGCAAACAGCAGAACCAGCAGAGCCGCAGTTTCACCGCCGCCGACCTGACCGAGGCCGAAACGCGGCGGAAGATCATCGACATCGACCTCAAGGCCATGGGCTGGAAATTCACCGGGCCGGACGCCGATGTGCGCACCGAGTACGAAGTGGACAACATGAACGGCGTGCTGGGGCAGAAGGGCTATGCGGACTATGTGCTGATGGGCAAGGACGGCTTGCCGCTGGCGGTCATTGAAGCCAAGCGCAGCACAAAAGACCCCAACATCGGGCGCAAGCAGGCTCAACTTTATGCAGACTGTCTGGAGCAGAAGTTTGGCCGCCGTCCGATGCTGTTTACCACCAACGGCTACACCACCTATTTCTGGGATGAGCAGAGCGGCCCGCAGCGTGCTGTGAGCGGGGTGTTCTGCAAGGACGACTTGCAGAAACTGATGAACCGCCGCACCGAGAAAAAGCCGCTGGACACCATCGAAATTGATGATAAAATCACCGACCGCTACTATCAGAAAAACGCCATCCGGGCTGTCTGCGCCCACATCGCGCAGGGCTTCCGGCGCAATCTGCTGGTCATGGCTACTGGCACGGGCAAGACCCGCACCGCATCCAGCCTGACCGATGTGCTGAGCCGGGGCGGCCATGTAACCAACGTGCTTTTTCTGGCGGACCGCACCGCGCTGGTCAAGCAGGCGAAGGACGACTTCAAAAAGTATCTGCCCGACCAGTCGCTGTGCAATCTGTGCTCCTCTAAGGACGATAAGGCCGCGCGCATCGTGTTTTCCACCTATCCCACCATGCTCAACGCCATTGACAACGCCAAGACCAAGGACGGCGCGCCGCTGTTTTCGCCCGCCCACTTTGACCTTATCATCGTGGACGAGAGCCACCGCAGCATTTTCAAGAAATACCGCGCCATTTTTGATTATTTCGATGCGATTCTGGTGGGTCTGACCGCCACCCCGAAAACCGATGTAGACCGCAACACCTACGACTTTTTCGAGATGGAACATGGCATCCCCACCTACGCCTACGATTACGATACGGCGGTCTACACCGACCATGTGCTGGTGCCTTACTACAACTACGAGGTCAAGACGAAATTCACAGAAGAGGGCATCCACTACGACCAGCTTTCACCGGAGGATAAGGCTCGCTACGAGGACGATTTTGCCGAGGACGACACCCTGCCCACCTTTATCCCATCCGAAAAGCTGAATAAGTTCATCTTCAACGCCAACACCGTGGACACGGTGCTGCAAGACCTGATGGAACGCGGCATCCAGACGGCGGGCGGCGACCGCATCGGCAAAACCATCATCTTTGCCCAGAACAAGCGCCACGCGGAGTTTATCCGGGAACGCTTTGGCAAGCTCTACCCGCAGCTGGAGACCCAGCACCCGGGTTTCATCCAGCGGGTGGTCTGCGATGATGCCTATGCACAGTCCATCATTGACGACTTCAAACAGCCGGACAAGCCGCCGTTTATTGCGGTCTCGGTGGATATGATGGACACGGGCATCGATGTGCCGGAGTGCGCGAATCTGGTGTTCTTCAAAAAAGTACGCAGCAAAACGAAGTTCTGGCAGATGATCGGCCGTGGTACACGGCTCTGCCCATCCCTTGCCTGCGTGGATGCCATCGACGGCGAATATACGGGCAAACGGCGGTTTCTGATTTTCGACTACTGCGGCGACTTTGAGTTTTTCCGTCAGAAACCCAACGGCTACGAGAGCGCGGACACCAAAAGCCTGTCCGAGAGCATTTTCTGCAAGCAGGTGCGCATTGCTGCGGCCTTGCAGGATGGAGCCTATGCGGACGAAAACTACCAGAACTGGCGTAAAATTTTAACAGAAACCTGCCGTGCCGAAGTAGGAGCGTTGAACCCGGAGCTGGTATCCGTGCGGCTGCACCGGAAGGCCGTGGAGCACTACCAGAAGTCGGAAGCCTTTGTCAGCCTGACCGAAACGGACAAAGGCACCTTGATGAAAGAGGTTGCACCGCTCATCTCGCTGGACGATAAGGACGAGGCCGCCAAGCGGTTCGATAACTTTGTGTATGGCTTGCTGCTCTGTGAACTGGAAGGTCTGCCGGGGCTGAGCCGCGCCCAGAAACAGCTGCGCAATACAGCGGCAATGCTGGAAGGGAAGGCTACCATCCCGCAGGTGCAGGCAAAGCTGCCCCTCATCCGGGAGGTGCAGACAGACGAATTTTTGACCTCGCATGACCTTCTCCGCTTTGAGGAAATGCGGCAGGAGCTGCGGGAGCTCATCAAGTTTCTGGTGGACGGTGTAGAAGGGCAAAAAACTGTCTACACGGCCCTTGCCGACCCGGTACTGGAACAGACCGAGGGCAAAACGCTGGATTCCGGCTACGATTTCGGCGAGTACCGGGAACGTGTGAACCGCTACATCATGGAGCACCGCAGCGATACGCTGGCCATCCACAAGCTGACCCAGAACATTCCGCTTTCCCGGGGCGACTATATCGAGCTGGAACATATCTTTACCTGTGAGCTGGGCAGTAAAGAGGACTATGCACGGGAGTTTCGGGATACGCCCTTTGGTCTGCTGGTGCGTAAAGTGGCAAAGCTGGACCACGATGCTGCCATGCAGGCGTTTTCCAAGTTCATCAACGACGAATCGCTGAATGCAAAGCAGATCGCGTTTGTGCAGAAGGTTATTCATTACATCGAGCAGAACGGTTATGTGGAAAGCAAAGCGGTTCTGATGAAACCACCCTTTGACCAGCCCATTCTGTTTACCCGCCTGTTTGATGGCAAAACAGGGAGTGAACTGATGGATACGATCAATTCGGTGAAAGAGAATGCCACCCATGTGACTGCATAAAGTGGTGGAATGTACTGATAAAAAACGGTATAATGGACAAGGAGCGGATAGACGGTTTCCGCAGCGCCTTTGCGCCGGGAGAAACTTTATTCTGGCAGGTCCCTGCTGCGGCAAGGGAGAGAATGGCGTTTTACAGTGAGAACCTTCCCCGCCTTTTTTCTGAAAAAATCACGGCGGTATTTGCGGTGTCCGACCACTATGCGCTGGAATTTATGCGATTTTTGCAGGGACAGGGCATCCGCGTCCCGGAGGATGTGCAGATCATTGGCTTTGATGATACACTGGCAAGCCGGGAAAGCGTTCCCGCTCTGACCACCATTCATCAGGATGCGGCGCTCTGGGCAAGGACTGCCATCCGCCGCCTTGAAGCCCTGCGGGACGGCACCCCCTGCGATGCCGGCATCGTTCTGCCGGTGGAGCTGGTGGAACGGGAAAGCACAAGGAGGCTGCCATGTCAGACTTTATGAGGACCCTTTGCAAAATCGCCATTCCGGTCACCTTACAGGGAATGCTGCAAGCCTCCTTTTCTATCGTGGATCAGATCATGATTGGGCAGCTGGGCGAAGCCGGTATTGCAGCCGTGGGACTGTGCAGTAACTTCACTCTTATTTTCTCCGTGATGTCCGGCGCAGGTCTTGGGACTTTATACGGCAGATGACGCCATCCTCCGTGTGGGGGCGGGGTACTTCCGCATCGTGGCGTTCTCTTATCTGCCCATGGCGGTCAGCACCGTCCTGTCCGCATGGCTGCGCTGCAAGGAACACGCCGCTGTCCCCTTTTGGGCAAGTTTTGGCGCGGTAGCGGCGAACACCGGGCTGAACTATCTGCTCATCTTCGGAAAGCTGGGTGCCCCCGCTATGGGCGTTACCGGTGCTGCCATCGCCACGCTGGTTTCCCAGCTTTTGAACCTGCTTTTGATCTTGATAGGCTTTGCGGTCTGCCTTCAAAAGGAAGCGGAACGCCCGCTCACCGTGGAGATTTGGACACGGTGGGCGGGCGTTTTATGTTTATTTTCCGAGTACAACGGAAATTTTGATCTCCTTTTCCGCCTCGCTCAGGTCGAACGCACCGC
>ERZ836939.947-NODE-947-length-36443-cov-11.889744_pt1 | contig 36443 bp, 42 predicted proteins | sample MGYA00519912_ERZ836939 | MGnify/ENA primary metagenome ERZ836939 (study PRJEB31850, sample SAMEA3708810) | human gut metagenome | biome: human gut; feature: human-associated habitat; material: faeces | place: China | collected 2014 ...
TCCCTTCGGGACATTTCCCCCTGATAGGGGGAATCGGCCCCTGGGAGGGGAGCCAAGGGGGTGCGCCTGAAACGATAGATTAAGAAAGGATCCCATTATGAAAGCAGTCGTTACCCGCGTGAATTCCGCCAGCGTTTGTATTGACGGCGCGCTGCACGGGCAGATCGGACGGGGATTTCTCATCCTGCTCGGCATCGGGCCGGACGATACGCCCGCGCTCTGCCGCAAGCTGGCCGAAAAAATCCTCGGTCTGCGCGTATTCCGCGATGAAAATGATAAAATGAACCGGTCGCTCGCGGATGTGGGCGGAAGCGTGCTGGTCGTGAGCCAGTTCACGCTCTACGGCGACGTGAGCCACGGCCGCCGGCCGAGCTTCATCGGCGCTGCAAAGCCGGACCTCGCCATCCCGCTCTACGAGCAGTTCCTCGCCGAGTGCGAACGCCTCGGCTTCCCGCCGCAGCACGGCGAATTCGGCGCGTATATGCAGGTCTCGTCGGAAAACGACGGGCCGGTCACCCTGATCGTCGACACGGACGATCTCAAATAAGGAGACGCTATGAACATTCAGACGCTCACGCTGGGCCCGCTGGCCACCAACTGCTATCTCGTCCGGCAGGACGGCTGCTCCCGCGTTGTCATCATCGACCCCGCGGCAAACTCCAAAAAGCTTCTCGCCGCCCTGCAGGAGCAGGGGCTGACGCTCGAGGCCATTTTCCTGACGCACGCGCATTTTGACCACATCGGCGCGCTCAAAAACCTGCACGCGGCGACACAGGCGCCCGTCTTTGTCGGCGAGGCCGACAAGGACGACCCGAGCCATATGTGCCACGATCTGCTGCTCTACACCGACACCTATCGGGAGGGTGACGCGCTTACGGCCGCCGGGCTGCGCTTCCGGGTGCTCTCGACGCCCGGACATACGCCGGGGTCGGTGTGCCTGCTGTGCGAAAACACGCTGTTTTCGGGCGATACGCTCTTCGCCGGTTCCTACGGGCGGACGGATTTCCCCGGCGGCAGCGACGCGGCCATGTCCGCGTCCTTAAAGCGGCTGTCCGTGCTCCCGCCCGAGACGCGCGTGCTGCCCGGGCACGGACCGGCCAGCACCATCGCGGACGAGCTGCGCACGAATCCCTACCTGCGCGGAGGCTTTGCCGGATGAAGCTGTATCTGAAAAACCACACCGAGCGCTATCCCGTCGAGCAACTGCAGCTGCAGCTGTTCGCGCAGGAGCCGAGCGAATTCTGCACGGAGCCGTTCACCGGCGACGGGACCGTCTCGTCCCTCTCGCGCGGCAAACAGTTCCTCACGGCGACCGCCAAGGTCACCTACCGCGGCAGGACCGGCTTCGCCTCCAACCGCGTGCGGCTGGAGGATGCCGACGTGCGCGCGACAAGGCGCATCCTGCAGCGCAGCTACTATCTCGCGGCCATGCAGGTGCTGGACGCCGCGCCCCCGTGGGGCGCGCTCTCCGGCGTGCGGCCGACGAAGCTTTCGACCCGCTGCCTTTCCGGCGGCGGCAGCGAAAAAGACGCCGAGCGCCTGCTGCGCGAGACCTATTTTGTCTCTCCGGCGCGGGCAAAGCTCTGCGTCGACGCCTCGCGGCATACCATCGAGGCCGCCAAGCTGCTTGACCCGGACGATCTTTCGGTATATATCGGGATCCCGTTCTGCCCGACGCGCTGCGCGTACTGCTCGTTCGTGAGCCAGTCCATCGAGCGCTTCGGGGAGTTTTTGCCTGCGTATCTGGACGCGCTGCTGCGCGAGATCGCGCATACCGGTAAGCTGCTGCGGGATTCCGGTTTCCACATCCGCACGCTCTACATCGGCGGCGGCACGCCGACGACGCTCTCGAGCGCGCAGATGGCGCAGCTGCTGGAGGCCATCCACACGAGCTTCGATCTTTCCCGCTGTCTGGAATTCACGGTCGAGGGCGGCCGCCCCGACACGCTGGACGAGGAAAAGCTGCGCGTGATCAAAGCCGGCGGCGCCACGCGCATCTCCATCAACCCCCAGACCATGTCCGACAAGGTCCTCGCGGCCGTCGGCCGCCGCCATACGGCCCGGCAGACCATCGAGGCCTTCTACCAGGCGGTCCGCGCCGGATTCGATGATATCAACATGGACCTCATCGCGGGTCTGCCCGACGACGACGAGGAAGGCTTTGCCGATTCCATCCGGCAGGTGCTCGCGCTTGGCCCGAGCAACATCACGGTCCACACGCTGGCGCTCAAGAAGGGCGCGGCGCTGTTTTCCTCCCGGGCTCCGCTCCCGCCGCAGGAAGCGGTGGCCGCCATGCTCGCGGGCGCGGAAGATGCGCTGCGCGACAACGGCTACGAGCCCTACTATCTCTACCGGCAGAAGTACATGTCCGGCAGCTTTGAAAACACCGGCTGGTGCAGGCCGGGCTACACCGGACTTTACAACATATACATGATGGAGGAGCTGCACACCATCCTCTCTCTCGGCGGCGGCGGGATGAACAAGATCAATCTCCCGGCGGAGAAGCTCGCCCGCTACCATAACCCCAAGATCCCGCAGGATTATATTTCCCGCATCGACACGATCCTGCAGCAGAAGGACGAGATCTTCTCCCTGCTGCGTCAGATCCGCGAACAGAACCCGTAAGGAGGGCTTCCATGGATACACTGTTTTCCCATGTCAATATCGTCACGATGAACGAGCAGATGACGCTCTGGCAGGACGCGTTCGTCGGCATCACGGACGGAAAGATCGCCTATATGGCCAAAAAACCGCCCGAGGAGCAGCCGAAGAAGATCATTGACGCCACCGGCATGGTCCTGATGCCGGGCCTCATCAACTGCCATACGCACCTGCCGATGTACCTGCTGCGCGGCTACGCGGACGACCTCAATCTGCAGGACTGGCTCGAGCACTATATCTTTCCGCGCGAAGACCGGCTCGACGGCCGCGCCGTCAAGGCCGCAGCGACGCTCGCCATCGCCGAGGCGCTGCGCTTCGGCACGACCAGCGTGTCGGATATGTACTATTTCTGCGACGAGATCTGCCAGGCCGTGGCCGAGTCCGGCATCAAGGCGAATATCTCCCGCGGCACGTCCATGTTCCTGGGCGACGATTTCTGCTTCGATACCTTCCCCGCCTGCCGTGAGCTCGTGGAGCTGAAGGACAAGTGGCATAACTACGACAACGGCCGCATTAAGATCGAGGCCTCCATCCACGCCGAATATACCTCGACCTATCAGCTCTGGGACGCGCTGGCGGAATACGCCATCAACAACGGCCTGCAGCTGCAGGTCCATCTGTCCGAGACGAAGAAGGAGCACGACGAGTGCGTGGAGAAGTACGGCCTCACGCCCGCGCAGGTGCTCGACTGCCACCATGTGTTCGACGTGCCGACCGTCGCGGCCCACTGCGTTCATGTGACGCAGGAGGATATGCAGCTGCTGGCAAAGCGGCATGTGTCCGCGGCGCACTGCCCGGTGAGCAACCTGAAGCTCGCCTCCGGCTGCGCGGACGTGCTCGGCATGGTCAAGGCCGGGATGAACGTGTGCCTCGGCACGGACTCGGTCGCGTCCAACAACAATCTGGATCTTTTTGAGGAGATCAAGGCCGCCGCGCTCATGGCCAAGGGCAAAACCGGCGACCCGAAGGCGCTTCCGGCAGAGGCCGCGCTCATGATGGCGACGGTCTGCGGCGCGAGAGCGCAGGGGCGGAGCGCCGAATGCGGCGTCATCGAGCTCGGCATGGACGCCGACCTCATCCTGCTGGACTTCAACCAGCCGCACCTCATCCCGTGTCACAACGTGCTCTCGCAGCTGGTCTACGCGGCCTCCGGCCACGACGTGGCGCTGACGATGGTGCGCGGAAAGATCCTCTACGCCGACGGCAAATATCCCACGCTGGATATTGCAGGCGCACTGAAGGAGCTGCACGACTACGCCATCCCCAGAGTCTTTTCTGATGAACCGGAGGCGCAGGCATGAGCGGCGGACAGGCACAAAAGAAGCAGAGCTTCCTGCAGGGCGTGGCGGTTCTGACCGCGGCGACCATCATCGTCAAGCTCCTCGGCTTCATCTATAAGGTCCCGCTGCAGAACATCCTGCAGGAACGGGGCTTCGGCTACTTCAACACCGCCTACGACGTGTACAACGTCCTGCTGATGATCTCCACGACGGGCCTGCCCGTCGCCGTCAGCCGGATGATCTCACAGGCGCAGGCGCTCGACAATTACGCGCAGATCCGCAAGATCTACTCGGTGTCCATGAAGGTCTTTCTGACCATCGGCGTCGTCGGCACGCTCATCATGCTCGTGTTCTGCCGCCAGCTGTCGGTCATGGTCACGACGAATGAAAACTCCTGGGCGGCCATCGCGGCGCTGTCGCCGTGCGTGCTGCTCATCTGCATCGTCTCGGCCCACCGCGGCTTCTTCCAGGGGCAGAGCAACATGACCCCGACGTCTGTCAGCCAGGTCTATGAGGCCATGATCCGCGTGGTCTTCGGCCTCGGCGGCGCGTACCTGATGCTCAAAAAGACCGGCAGTCTCGTCTACGCGGCGGCCGGCGGCATCTTCGGCGTGACGGCGGGATGCATCGTGGCGGTCATCTATCTGCGCATCCAGTTCGGCAAGTCCAATCAGATCCTGCAGCAGGGCGGCGGCGAGGCCAAATCCGGCCGCCAGACAATGAAGGAGCTGCTCGTCATCGCCGTCCCCATCACGCTGGGCTCGGCAGGTCTGCAGATCATCAACCTGTTCGACACGATGATCTATATGCGCAGGCTCACCGGCGCGCTCGCGTGGTCGTCCGACGCAGCGGATACCGCCAAGGGCATCTATAACTTCTGCCAGACGATCTTCAATCTCCCCTGCTCGCTCATCACGCCCATCACCATCTCCATCATCCCGACCGTGACCGCCGCCCTGACCCGCGGCAATGCCGACGGCGCGCGCCATACGGAGGAATCCGCCGTGCGGACCATGGGCCTCATCAGCCTGCCGTGCGCGGTGGGGCTTGCCGTGCTGGCCGAGCCCATCATCCGCCTGCTCGCGGGCAACTACGGCCCAGAGAGCGTCGCCACAGCCACGCCGATCCTCGCGTATCTGGGCATCGCCGTTGTCTTCAACAGCACGGTCCTGCTCTTCAACGCCATCATGCAGGCGCACGGCGATGTGACGACGCCGGTGGTCAACATGCTCATCGGCGGCATCGTGAAGGTCGTCGTCAACTATATCCTGGTCGCCATCCCGTCGCTCAACATCATCGGCGCGGCCATCGGCACCATCGTCTGCTATGTGACGATCACGGTGCTCGACCTCATCGCCATGCGCAGGACCGTCACGACGCATCCGGCCGTTGCACGTAACCTCATCCGCCCGGCCGCGGCCGCGGCGATCATGGGCGCGGCGACGTTCTTCGCCGAAGCGGTGCTGCGCCGCGTGACGAACTCCAACACGATCATCTGCCTGGGTGCGCTTGTGATCGCGGTGATCGTGTACGCGATTTTTGTCCTTGCGCTGCAGTGCATCACCTATGAGGACTGCCTGCTGCTGCCGAAGGGCGAAAAAATCGCAAAAATCCTGCATATCAAACACAAAACATGAATTTCCTACTTGCGAAAGAAACAAAAGTATGATAAATTTTACTAGCAAACCGCGCTATGACCTGTCCGACCTGATCCGGCTCGTGCATGTGCTGCGCGCGCCGGGCGGCTGCCCGTGGGACGCGGCGCAGACGCACCTGTCCATCCGCCGCAATTTCCTTGAGGAAGCCTACGAGGCCTGCGAGGCGCTCGACTGTGACGACGCGGCCATGCTCCGCGAGGAGCTGGGCGACGTGCTGCTGCAGGTGCTGTTCCACGCGGATATCGAAACCGGCCGCGGCCGCATGACGATCGACGACATCGCCGACGCCGAGTGCAAAAAGCTCATCTTCCGCCACCCGTTCCTCTTCGGCGGCGAGGCGGAGAGCTGGGACGAACTCAAGCAGAAGGAAAAGGGCCAGAAGACCACCGGCGAGGCCATGGCGGGCGTCGCCCGCTCGCTGCCGGCGACGTGGCGCGCGGAAAAGATCCAGAAAAAAGCCGCCAAAACCGGCTTCCGCTGGGAATCCGCCGATGAAGCGCTGGACAAACTAGCAGAAGAGACCGGCGAGCTGCGCGAGGCCGTGCGGGATCACACCAACATCGACGAGGAGCTGGGCGACGTGCTGTTCGCCGCGGTCCGCGTCGCCTCCACGCTGGAACGGGACCCGGAGCAGGCGCTGCACGCGGCCTGCGAAAAATTCATCAGACGCTTTACCGCTATGGAGCAGACGGCTCTTGCCGAAGGCAGGCCCCTGGAAACGCTTTCGAAAGACGAGCTGCTTGCCGGATGGAACGCGCAGAAACGTGTCGTGCCCGGCGGTGAACAATAACTCATATACTTTATGAAAAGAGGAACTACACATGAATAAGACCGAACTGATCGCGGAAGTCGCCAAGAAATGCGGCATTTCCAAGAAGGACGCCGAGAAGGCCGTCACCACCACCTTTGACACCATCGCTGACGCACTGAGCCAGGGCGACAAGGTCCAGCTGGTCGGCTTCGGCGGTTTTGAGACGAAGAAGCGCGAAGCCCGCATGGGCCGCAACCCCAAGACCAAGGAAGCCATCGAGATCCCCGCTACCACCATCCCCGTCTTCAAGGCCGGCAAGGCGCTGAAGGAAAAGACCGCAAAGTAAGTACGATCCCCGCAGGGCAGCCGGACGGCTGCCCTGTTTTTTGCGCGCCGATCACATTCCGTGAACTTTTTCGGATCACAGGTCATAATTTATAAACTTTTTCCGGATCTCCGGTTGACTTTTCTCCCATTTGCCGCTATAATACTTTGGTCTGCGAGCGCAGACGATCCTTGCCGCAGGCGGGACCTGCGGCCATAAGTCCAGAAGGAGGTGCAACATCATGGCAAAACTTTCCGCAAAGTATGAGGTCCTCTATATCATCGACCCCGCACAGGGTGAAGAGGGTATCGCGGCTCTCGTGGAAAAATTCAAGGGTATCGTGGAGGCTCACGGCACTCTGACCAGTGTTGACGAGTGGGGCAAGCGCCGTCTTGCGTACCCGATCAACGACCTGATCGAGGGCTACTACGTCTACATGACCTGCGAAGTGACGCCCGAAATGCCGGCAGAGCTTGATCGTGTCTTCAAGATCACCGACGGCATCCTGCGTTCCATCATCGTCGCTGTTGAAGAGTAAGGAGGCACTCACATGCTGAACCACATCGTTCTCATGGGCCGACTGACTCGTGACCCCGAGCTGCGCCGGACCGGCAGCGGCGTCGCGGTCGCATCCTTTACGCTCGCTGTCGACCGCGATTACGCGGCGCAGGGCGCGGAAAAGGAAACAGATTTCGTGGACATCGTCGCATGGCGGAGCACAGCTGAGTTCGTCAGCAAGTACTTCACCAAGGGCCGCATGGCGGTCGTCTCCGGCCGACTGCAGATCCGCAACTGGCAGGACAAGGAAGGCAACAAGCGCCGCTCGGCCGAGGTCGTAGCGGACAACGTCTACTTCGGCGACAGCAAGCGCGACAGCGCCGACGGCGGCTTCAACCAGTCGCAGGGCTACGCGCAGAGCTTCAATCAGATCCCGCAGCAGCCGCAGCCGGCGTATCAGGCGCCGCAGAACGTGTCTGCCGCCTCGTCTGATTTCTCCATGCTCTCCGACGACGATCCCGAGCTCCCGTTCTAACATTTTTCCACAAGACCAAGATAGGAGGATTCACTATGGCAATGTCTAATGATCGTGTTCATCCTCGCAAGCGCAAGAAGGTTTGCTCCTTCTGCGTTGATAAGGTGACGCACATCGATTTCAAAGACACTGTGAAGCTTCGCCGTTACCTGTCCGAGCGCGGCAAGATCCTGCCCCGCCGTACTACCGGTACCTGCGCTGCCCATCAGCGTCAGCTGACGGTCGCTATCAAGCGTGCCCGCCAGATCGCCCTGCTGCCCTACGTAGCAGACTGAGGTTTCAAGCAAAAAACCTGTCCGTATGGGCAGGTTTTTTGAATACGCGGAGGTTTTTATGTTTTCCATCACGCTCATCTGCATGGGCAAGCTCAAGGAGAAATTCTATACCGAGGCGGCCGCCGAATACGCCAAGCGGCTGAAGGCCTACTGCGCCTTCCAGCTCATCGAGCTGCCGGAATGCCGCCTGCCGGAGGATCCGAGCGCCGCGCAGATCGCCCAGGGCCTGCAGAAGGAGGCGGAGCTCATCCGCGCGAAGCTGCCCAAGGGATGCTTTTTCTGCGTGCTGACGCCGGAGGGCAGGCTCCTGTCCTCGGAGCAGCTGGCCGATACCCTGCGGCAGGCCAAGCTCGGCGGCCGGTCGGGCGCGTGCTTTCTCATCGGCTCGTCGTTCGGCATCGCGCCGGAGATCAAGGCGCTTGCCGACCTGCAGCTGTCTATGAGCAAGATGACCTTTCCGCACCATCTCGCCCGCGTCATGGCGCTCGAGCAGCTCTACCGCGCCGAGGCCATCCAGGCGGGCAGCAAATACCACAAATAACAGGAGGTTTTCGCAATGTTTCAGATGAAAGACGAAATGCAGACCGTCGTCAAGCACAACATCCGCGGCGGAGAAGGAAGCCCCAGCTTCCGTTACCTGTTCTCGGCCGAGCAGCTCGGCGGCCGCGCGGAGATGATGGCCGTCATCACCCTGCAGCCCGGCGAGTCCGTCGGCGTGCATCCGCACGAGACGAACGGCGAAGCCTACGTCATTCTCGAGGGCGCGGCCACCGTCACCGAAGACGGGCAGGCGCGCGAGCTGCACGTCGGCGACGCGGAATTCTGCGCCGACGGCCATACCCACTCCATCCGCAACCACACCGCCGCCCCCACCCGCTTCCTCGCCGTGATCGTCCCGAACAAGTAAGCAAACGCCTGATCGCCGCAGCAGACTCCCTGCTGCGGCGATCCTTGCACTGTTTTCATCGGTATGATAGGATAAGCATAAAGCATTTGTGAGGTTTTTATGGATCGGACATTTCAGAAGTTCCTGCGCAGCGGCCTGGACCTCGCCCCGTTGGGCGTGGAGCGGCGGGAGGAAAACCTGCCGTATTTCTGCACGCCGAAGGGCGCGGCCATCTTCGGCTGGGCGGGCGTCGACGGCATTCACTACTGCTTCATCCGCGGCTTCGGCGGTATGGTCTTCGCCGTGAGCCCGATGAACGCGGCGCCGGACTGCGTGCACCCGCTGGCCAGGGATTTCGCGGACTTTTTGCGGCTGCTGCTCGCCTGCGGCGACGCGGCGGCGCTGGAGCAGGCGTGGATGTGGGGGGAAGCGCAGTTTGACGCTTTTTTGCGGGAAAATCCCCCCACAGCGGAGCAGGAAGCATGTCTGGCTGCCGTCGCCGCGCAGCTGGGTCTCGCCCCGATGGAACACCCGTGGGCCTATCTCCGGGAGCTGCAGGCATCCTTTGACCCCGGCAGCATCAAGTACACAGAGGAATATTACAATGTCACCGGATGTCCGGCGGCAGAACCAGCGGAGCCGGACTGGAAGGTCTTCTTTGGCGGCGGCTTCTGGGGCGGACGGGGAAACGGCCGGGCCGGGACCGAGCTCCGGCTGGAAACGCAGTTTGACTGGGCGGGGCGCCATTGGGTCGTCCCCGCGGCGTATGCCTGCGGCAAGGGGCTGGTCGTGGACGTCTGCATGCGCGCAGAGGCGGACGAGATCCGCAGGTTCCTGCAAACGTGGGATCTGAGCCCGGAAAACGACTCGCGCGACAATTTCACGCCGGAGCAGCAGCTGCAGATCGATCTTGACAACCCGCTCGGCATGCGGCCCGACCCGCAGCTCACGCTGAACGGCCAGCCGCTGCAGCTCTCGCACGGCTGCACGGTGTGTTATAACCCCTGCCTGCCAGGAAGCTTCCGTTCGCCGGAGGCGGAGCGGACGCTCCGCCATTACGGGCTGGACGCTGCCTGCGGGTGGATGCTCTGCCGGTTCTCCTTTTTGTGGGCGGGCAAGCGCCGCCCGAAGATCCGGACTCTGACGCTCACGATGCGGCAGCGGCCGTGCCGCGTGCCCGGCCCGCATTTCAAGGTCCATGCGCCCGGCGATTCGTTCACCTTCCGCCACCCGGTCAGCGAAGCAGAATACACGCTGCAGGTGCAGGAGCTGGCACAGGAAACGCTTCCGCGCGGGCTGCTCACCGCGTTTTACCCGACGCATTTCACCGCCATGCGCTACACGCTCTCCCCCGCGCCAAGCGAGGACATCCGGATCTGCGACTGCGATGTGGGCGACCGGCCGCTGGAGATCGGCCCATGCACGGACGCCCATGCGCCGGAGGCGCAGAGCAGCGCCGCCTGCATCGGCATCATCGGCGGTGCGGACGGGCCGACCGCGCTCGTGACCGGTTCCGGGCCGGAGGGCAGCCGCGGTGTCTGCTCCGCCCTGCACTTTGAACCGGTGCAGGATGACGTGGAATGGTGTGTAGAGTTTTTGACCCAGCCGTTTGACGACGCGGATATCCCGCTGCTATAACGAGCCCCTGCCCGGTGCGCGCACCGGGCAGGGGTTTTTATTCCGGTTTGACGCGCCAGTAGCCCGTCGTGTCTCGGGCCAGCAGCTTTTCGGCAACCGAAAGGACCGTGCGGAAACTGTCATAGACGTTGACGCGGATCTTTTCAAATGCTGCCTCATCCGCGCGGTCGTCGGCACGCAGGGTCTGGCTGCGCCGGCCGCACCAGCGGATCTTTTCTTCCAGCCAGCGGTCCATTTCTGCGGTTTTCTTTCCGGTCATGCCAGCACCTCCACTTCTCCGCGGCCGACGAAGTCGCCATGGTCCGTCGCCCGGTTTTCGCCGCCGAACATCGTATTCGCGCCGACGGCAATATGAAATGTCCCCGCCATTTTCTCGTCCAGCAGCGTGTATCCGCACAGGTCGGTCACATTCGGGTTCATGCCGAGGCCCAGCTCGCAGACGATGCGGTTTTCCCGCGGCAGGCCCGCAAAGATCTCCCGGTTGACGGACCGCGCCTGCTGCAAAACGACTGGCGAGGCGCCCAGCGCGGCAACGGCGGCGGCAAACTGATCGGCGACGGTCTTGTCGGCGTTTTCGCCCCAGAAGTGGATCAAAATCAGCTCTCCGGCCGAAACGCCGCTTGCTTTTACGATTTTTGCTATGGTTTCGCGCGTCATACGCACACCTCCTCTGTGTCTGCGATTCCATCATGCTCTCATCGGAATGTCAAGGATAAATATAAAAATAAATAATCAGGATCCACTTCGAGATAAATAAACCCCGGCTCGGCCTATGCTGGCCGCGCCGGGGTCCCGGTCTGGTTTGTCTGCCTGACGGCGCTTATGTTGTCTGCTCCTGCAGGATCCGGCCTTCCGCGCTGATCGTCACGACGCGCAGGGGAAGGGCCCTGCCGCTGTGCGCGATCGCCTGGCGGGCGGCGTATTCCAGTCCGCCGCAGCACGGGACCTCCATGCGCGTGAGCATCACGCTGCGCACGTCGTTCTCCGTGAGGATCGCGGTCAGCTTCTCCTCGTAGTCCGCGGTGTCCAGCTTCGGGCAGCCGATGAGCGTCACGCGGCCGCGGATGAAGTCCGCGTGGAAGCTTCCATAGGCATAGGCCGTGCAGTCGGCGGCGATGAGCAGGTCGCAGCCGTCAAAATACGGCGCGCGGACCGGCACGAGCCGCAGCTGGACCGGCCAGTTCTGCAGCTGCCCGGGCGCGGGCTGCGCCGCGGCGGCCGGATGGTGCATGGCGCGCACCTGCGTGCCGGGGCAGCCGCACGCCAGCTTGTCCGGGGCGGGCACGTCCGGCTTTTTGGCCGCCTGCACGTTTTTTACCGCCTCGGCCGTCAGCTTTTCGAGCTTTGCACGCTTCACGGCAGCCTCGTCATAGGCCGCGGCCTCGCGCTCGATAACATGGATCGCGTCCACCGGACAGACCGGCAGGCAGTTGCCCAGCCCGTCGCAGTAATCGTCGCGGATCAGCTTCGCCTTCCCGTCCACGATGGCGATCGCGCCCTCATGGCACGCCTCGGCGCACAGGCCGCAGCCCGTGCAGGCGGCTTCGTCGATGGTGATGATGGTCCGTTTCATGTGTTGCCCTCCTGTTCGCGTTTGGCTTCCAATCTTGCCCGGCGCTCGGCGTCCGCCTTTTCCTGATTGCGGCGGGCAATGATCATCAGCTTTTCATAGGTCTCCTCGCCCACGCACTGTTTGGCGTATTTGCACCACTGCACGCAGCTGAGCTTGTCGTTGTAGACGACGAAGCCGCACTTGTCGCAGGCGACCTCGGTGTCCGTGGAAAAAATCTCAATGGGATTGCCGCAATTCGGGCAGATGCGGTCCTCGATCGTCGGGGTCCGCGGCTTGCCCTGACAGCCGTCCATGATCATTCTGCGCACCTCCTTGACTTTCTGGTCTCAGTATAGGATACTATCAGAAAATAGTATGTTGTTTTTCCAACAAAGGAGCTGAAACTTATGGAGGTTTTTCCGGCACTTTCCGCGTGCTCGCTGTTTGCGGGGCTGACGCAGGACGAGATCACAGCCATTCTCCCCTGCCTGTCTGCGCGGCAGGCGGGCTTTCGCCGCGGACAGTTTCTGCTGCGCGCGGGCGACGAGGTCCGATTCGCCGGGGTCGTGCTGGCGGGCGAGGTCGAGCTGCTGCAGGAGGATTTCTGGGGCAACCGCAATCTGCTGGCCGCGGCCGGGCCCGGCGAGCTGTTCGCCGAGGCCTTCGCCTGCGTGCAGGCGCGCGCGCCGGTGAGCGTGCTGTGCAAAACGGACGGGCGCGTTTTGTATCTCGATACCCGTGCGGTCTTTTCTCCCTGCGAAAAGGGCTGCGCGCAGCACCGGACGCTGTCACAGAATCTCATCCGCGTGCTGGCGGAGAAAAACATGCAGCTGAACGAGAAGGCCGGGTATCTCTCGCAGCGCTCGACGCGCGAAAAGCTGCTGGCCTATCTCTCCGCGCAGGCGCGCCGGACCGGCAGCGCCAGCTTCCGCATCCCCTTCGACCGCCAGCAGCTGGCGGACTTCCTGTCGGTCAACCGCAGCGCGATGTCCGCCGAGCTCTCCAAGATGCAGCGCGAGGGGCTGCTGCGCGCCGAGCGCAGCGACTTCACGCTTTTCCAGCCGGAATGACCTTCATCCTCCGGCTTTCTTCTTGCTTTTCCCGGCCGGACGCGATATACTGAAGTTAGCAGGCAGCCGCGCTGCAAAGTATGAAGAAAGAAAGGATCTTTACCGGAATGAGTATTGCATACCAGGATCTGACCCCCGCCCAGGCGCATGAGGAATACGCAGCAGTCAAAGCGCAGTTCGACGCGCTGCAGGCCAAGCATCTGAAGCTGAATATGGCCCGCGGCAAGCCCGGCAAGGAACAGCTGGATCTCGTCTCCGATATTCTGAGCATTCTGAAGACCCCGAAAGACTGCATCTCCGACGGCGTCGACGCCCGCAACTACGGCGAGCTGGCGGGCCTCAAGGAAGCGAAGGAATTCTGGGCGGACGTGCTCGGCTGCAAGCCGGAGGAGTGCTTCATCGGCGGCAACGCCTCTTTGACGCTCATGTACGATCTGGTCAGCAAGGGCTATACGCACGGCCTTGCACGCTCGGAAAAGCCGTGGTGCAGGCTCGATACCGTCAAGTGGCTCTGCCCCGCCCCCGGCTATGACCGCCATTTCAAGATCACCGAGTCCTTCGGCTTTGAGCTCATCACCATCCCCATGACCCCGACCGGCCCGGATATGGATCTGGTCGAAGAAGCTGTCAAGGATCCGGCGGTCAAGGGCATGTGGTGCGTGCCGAAGTATTCGAACCCCGACGGCATCGTCTATTCCGACGAGACCATCGCGCGCATCGCGGCTTTGAAGCCCGCCGCGCCCGATTTTGCCCTCATGTGGGACAATGCCTACTGCATCCACGAGTTTGACGGCGACTTCGTCCCCTTCCGGGACATCCTGACACTCTGCCGCGAGGCGGGCAATCCCGATATGGTCTACGAATTCGCCTCCACGTCGAAGGTGACGCTGCCCGGCGCGGGCTTCTCCGTCATGGCCACGAGCGAGGCCAACCAGGCCTACCTGCAGAAGCTCATCGGCATCCAGACCATCTCCTACGACAAGGTCAATTCCCTGCGCCACGTGCGCTATCTCAAGGACAAGGCCCACACGCTCGAACTCATGAAAAAGCACGCGGCCATCCTGAACCCGAAGTTCCAGTGCGTCCTGCGCCATCTCGATACAGAGATCGCGCCGCTCGGCATCGCCTCCTGGCAGCGGCCGAAGGGCGGCTATTTCGTCTCGGTCAACACGAAGCCGGGTCTTGCCAAGCGCACGCTGGCCCTCTGCAAGGAAGCGGGCGTCGTCATGACCGGCGCGGGCGCGACGTTCCCCTACGGCCGCGACCCGCAGGATTCCAACATCCGCATCGCCCCCTCTCTGCCCCCGGTCGAGGAGCTGGAGCAGGCGATGGAGATCTTCTGCACCAGCCTGCGCCTGGCCGCGCTGGAGCAGAAGATGCAGTAATCCCCATTTTTCCGCAAAAAAGCGCCCGGACAGTCGTCCGGGCGCTTTTGATTTTCGGGTTTGCGGGGTGCTTACTTTGCGAAGACCTTCTTCAGTCTTGCGAAGCGGGGCAGACCGTCGACCTTCTCGAGCTTCGTCTCGCCCTGGATGAGCGGCATGGCGTACTTGACGAAGTCCTCGGTGACGTTGTTGCCTTCCGGGGTGATCCACTCGGCCGGGAACTTCTTTTCGAAGTTGGCGACGTCGGAGAGGTCAAACAGCTTGGCCTTGCAGGTGTAGCCGTTCGTGCGGTCGCACTCGAAGCCGACCATCTTGTCGGTCACGCCGGCGATCATCTGCTCGACAGCGGTCTTGCCGGACATGAAGGCTTCCTCGATATCGGTGCCGGAGGCGCAGTGCGCGGCGCAGCGCTGCAGCAGGCTGAGCTCGATGCCGCGGACCTTGGCGCCGGTGCGCTCTTTCATGATGTTGGCGAGCGTCGCAGCCAGGCCGCCCAGCTGGGCATGGCCGAAGCCGTCGGTCGCGGCGGTCTTGGCTTCGGAGACGAAGCTGCCGTCGGCATAGTGCACGCCCTCGGAGACGGCGACGATGCAGTTCTTCTTCTCCTCATAGCGCTTGGAGACGTCGGCGACGAACTTGTCCATGTCGAAGTTGACCTCGGGCAGGTAGATGAAGTCGCAGCAGGGCTCTTCTTCGTTGGCCAGCGCGGCAGCGGCGGTCAGCCAGCCCGCGTGACGGCCCATGCACTCGATGATGGTGATCATGCCGGTGTCGTAGACGTGCGCGTCGCGGGAGACTTCCATGACGGAGGTCGCGATATACTTGGCGGCGGACGCATAGCCCGGGCAGTGGTCGGTGCCGAAGAGGTCGTTGTCGATGGTCTTGGGGATGCCCATGACGCGGCATTCGTAGCCGACCTTCTTCATATACTTGGAGATCTTGTTGCAGGTATCCATGGAGTCGTTGCCGCCGTTGTAGCAGAAATAGCGGACATCGTACTTCTTGAAGATCTCAAGAATGCGCTTGTAATCGGTATCGTCTTCATCCGGGTCCTTGATCTTGTAGCGGCAGGAGCCGAGGGCGGAAGACGGAGTATAGGGCAGGCGGTCAAGCTCGGCACGGTCTTCTTCGTCCATGCACAGAAGCTCGTCGTTCAGAACGCCCTTGATGCCGTGATATGCGCCGTAGACCCTGGTGATGCAGCCGGCGTCGAGCGCGGTGCGGATGCAGCCGTATGCGCTGGCGTTGATGACGGAAGACGGGCCGCCGGACTGACCGATGATCAATGCGCCTTTCAATGCTTCAGACATAATAAATTACCTCCGTATGCGATTAGAATATGTTGAACAAAACAAAATATATCACATCCCGCGGAAATTGTAAATTCGTCTATTGCAAAAATAGCTGAAATTTGCTAGAATTCTTCGTGGAATTTGAATAAAACAAGGAGATGTCATTATGCCTCTGGTTACTTCTACCGAAATGTTCAAGAAGGCTTACGACGGCGGCTACGCCATCGGCGCTTTCAACGTCAACAACATGGAAATCGTTCAGGGCATCACCGAAGCCTGCCAGGAAGAGCACGCTCCCGTTATCCTGCAGGTCTCCAAGGGTGCTCGCGCCTACGCGAACCACAACTACCTGGTCAAGCTGGTCGAAGCGGCTGTCATGTGCTGCCCCGATATCCCCATCGTCCTGCATCTGGACCATGGCCCCGACTTTGAGACCTGCAAGGCCTGCATCGACGGCGGCTTTACCTCCGTCATGATCGACGCTTCCTCCAAGCCCTTCGCAGAGAACATCGAGATCACCAAGAAGGTCGTCGAGTACGCGCACGACCACGGCGTCGTCGTCGAAGCTGAGCTCGGCACGCTGGCCGGCATCGAGGACGAAGTGAAGGTCGCCGCACACGAGGCTTCCTACACCCATCCCGAAGAAGTCGAGGAGTTCGTCTCCAAGACCGGCTGCGACTCTCTGGCCATCGCCATCGGCACCAGCCACGGCGCATACAAGTTCAAGCCCGAGCAGTGCACCCGCAACGAGCAGGGCATCCTGGTCCCGCCTCCCCTCCGCTTCGACGTGCTGAAGGAAGTCTCCAAGCGTCTGCCCGGCTTCCCCATCGTGCTGCACGGCTCCTCCTCCGTCCCGCAGGAGTATGTCAAGATGATCAACGAAAACGGCGGCAAGATGCCCAACGCCATCGGTGTCCCCGAGGATCAGCTGCGTGAGGCTGCCAAGCTCTCCGTCTGCAAGATCAACATCGACTCCGACCTGCGGCTGGCCATGACCGGCACCATCCGTCAGTTCTTCAACGAACATCCCGACAAGTTCGACCCGCGCGAGTATCTCAAGCCCGCACGCGCCAACATCAAGGAGCTCGTCCGCCACAAGCTGGTCGACGTCCTCGGCTGCGCCGGCAAGGCTTAATTTCTTCCGAAAAAATGCCTCTGCACATCTGTGCAGAGGCATTTTTTGCGTTCTTATTTCGCCGGTGCGTCCGCCGGTTCCTGGCTCTCGAGACCCTCGGCGAGCTTCTGCAGCGGCAGATGGCGCAGCAGGAGCTGCACGGGGTTGAGCTCGGACGCGGCGGTCTTCGCTCCGGCCTTCATGAACAGGCGCAGCGTGCTGCCCAGCGCCTGCCGCGTGTCCTTGTCGAGCGTGCGGTATTTCTTGACCATGGCCGCCGCGGTCCGCAGGCCGCCCTCCTTGAGGTCGGTCAGGGTATCGGCGTCGGTGCAGGTCAGGATGTCGAACAGGGCATCGATAAAGGCCACGCGCTGCTCATCCGAGAGCGAGACGATGAACGCGCGCAGCGTCTCGTCGACGAGCTTGCCGCCCTCAGTCCGGTCTGGCAGGTGTTCAAAGCGCTCGCCGCGCACCTGCCAGGAGAAGCCGTCGTGCTGCATGAGGCCGATCTGCGTGCTGCGCACGACCTCGCACCGTTCCTCATGCTCCAGCAGGATCCCGACGACGGACGATTCCGGGATGATCGTGACGATCCGCCCCGCCACGCGCTTGTGCTCCGGCAGGGGCAGGAGCGAGGTGCGGAAGCCGGGGCCGTCGTTGTTGTAGACCTGCATGAGCTGGTTCTGCACGGCTTCGGAGCAGAAAACCGCGCTGTAGACCGCGAGATTGCCGCCCTTCGAGTGCCCGCCCACGCGCAGCGGCCGCTCCGAGAAGACCGCCGCCGCGGCCTGCAGATACTGCACAGCCATCCGCTGCGCGGGGACGACCGGGAGGAAGGCGAGATTGAAGTCCTCCTTCCAGCCGACGATGGTATCGTCGGTGCCGCGGAAGGCGACATAGGCCGTCCCGTCCGGCAGCAGGAGCGTGAGGGCGGAGAACTGCGTCTGCGTCTCGTCGTCGATCTTATTTTCATAGCCGCAGAGCAGCAGCCCGGAGAAGCGGGCGCTCGCCGCCATGCGGCGGCCAAGCTCCGGGATCTGGTCCGGGACGAGCACGCCCATGCTCTCATGCTCCCGCAGCACGTCATAGCGCCGCATGGCCTCCTGCAGAGGGACCGGCGCGTCAAAGCCGGGTGGGACGATGCCGCCGAAATCCAGATAGCACAGCTCCGCCAGCAGCAGATTGTCCACCTCGTTGAAGCCGCGCTCACTGATCTGCAGATCGCCGCGCCAGTCCAGATAATCCAGAATATTCGCCATTGCCGTACCTCCGGGCATTATAGTTGTTCCTGTAAAAGTGTACCCATCATACACAAAAGCAGACCAAAACGCAAGGAAGGCGGGCGGAAAAAATGCTTAAGTTTTTCTGAAGTTCTCCAGCCTATAAACCTATTGACTTTATGGGGAATATATGCTATTCTCGTGTCAGAAAATAAGTACCCCATGCAAAGGAGCTGATATTGATGCAAGTCTATGCGGACAACGCAGCGACCACCAGAATGCACCAGACGGCCATCGACACGATGACCTACCATTTGAATCATACCTTCGGCAACCCGTCGAGCCTCTATACCATCGGCCAGGAGGCCAAGGAAGTGCTCGAGACGGCCCGGGCCGATATGGCCGCCTGCTTTGGAGCCCAGCCGCGCGAGATCTACTTTACCTCCGGCGGCAGCGAGGCGGACAACCAGGCCATCACCTCCGCGGCCTACATCGGCGCGCGCAAGGGCAAAAAGCACATCATTTCCACCACGTTCGAGCACCACGCCGTGCTGCACACCCTCAAGCGCCTGGAAAAGCAGGGCTTTGAGGTGACGCTGCTCGACGTGCACGCGGACGGGCTCGTCACCGCGCAGCAGGTCGCCGACGCCATCCGCGACGACACCTGCCTCGTGACCATCATGTTCGCCAACAACGAGATCGGCACCATCCAGCCCATCCGGGAGATCGGCGCGGTCTGCAAGGAAAAGGGCGTTCTGTTCCACACCGACGCCGTCCAGGCGGCGGGCCACGTGAAGATCGACGTCAATGAGATGAACATCGACATGCTGAGCCTCTCCGCCCACAAGTTCCACGGGCCGAAGGGCGTCGGCATGCTCTATGCCCGCCGCGGCATCATCCTCACGAACCTTATCGAGGGCGGCGCGCAGGAGCGCGGCAAGCGCGGCGGCACGGAAAACGTCCCCGGCATCGCGGCGATGGCTGCGGCCCTGAAAGAGGCCTGCGCCAACATGGATGAGAACACGAAGAAGGTCACCGCCCTGCGCGACAAGCTCATCGACGGCATCGCAAAGATCCCGCACTGCGCGCTCAACGGCGCGAGAAGCCCGCGCCTGCCCGGCAACGTGAACTTCTGCTTTGAGGGCATCGAGGGCGAGAGCCTGCTGCTGCTGCTCGACGCGAAGGGCATCAGCGCGTCCTCCGGCTCGGCCTGCACGTCCGGCTCGCTCGACCCCAGTCACGTGCTGCTGGCCATCGGCCGGCCGCATGAGGTCGCGCACGGCTCGCTGCGCCTGACCATCTGCGAAGACAACACCGAAGAAGAGATTGACTATATTCTGGCTGAGCTTCCGCCGATCGTTTCCTACCTGCGGGATATGTCCCCGGTGTGGAAGGATCTTATGAGCGGCAAGCGGCAGTTCACGCTGTAAGGAGGCGTTCGTTATGGCACTTTATACCCAAACCGTCATGGATCATTTCATGCACCCGCGCAATGTCGGCGAGATCGCGGACGCGGACGGCGTCGGCGAGGTCGGCAACGCCAAGTGCGGCGACATCATGAAGATATACCTGAAGATCAAGGACAACAGGATCGAAGCCGTCAAATTTGAGACCTTCGGCTGCGGCAGCGCGATCGCATCGAGCTCCATCGCCACCGAGATGATCAAGGGCCGCACGCTCGAAGACGCGCTGGCGCTGACCAATCAGGAGGTCGTCGACGCCCTCGGCGGTCTGCCCGCGCACAAGCTCCACTGCTCCGTGCTGGCGGAGGAAGCCGTCAAGTCCGCGATCCAGGACTATTACGACAAGAACCACATCGCCTACGACCACAGCAAATTCCCCAAAAAGGAAGACTGCGAGTCCTGCTGCCGGATGGTCTGATTGGAATTTTGAAAAGCGCTGCCCGCTGGGCGGCGCTTTTTTCTGCCCGCGGGCAAAAAGGCTTGACAAAGCGGCATGCGGGCTGTAAGTTATACAAGTATGAAAATTACCCATCGTTAGGAGGCCGGCTATGGCAGGCGGGAAACACATTCTGGGCAAGGCGAAGCGGCATATTTTCGGCACGGCCCGGGTCGGCGAAAAGGGGCAGATCGTCATCCCCAAGGAGGCGCGGCAGATCTTCGGCGTGCAGCCGGGTGATACGCTGCTCATCCTCGGCGACGAGGAGACCGGCATCATCGTCACCAAGCCGGATGTGCTGCGCGACGCGGCAAACGAAATTTTCGGGAAGATGGAGAAATAGAGATGGAACTGACAACGATGTATGAGTCGCTCGGCGTGAGCCGTGCGGTCTATGAATACGGCGAAAAAATTCTGGAGGAGCTGAAGCCCCGCTTCGAGGCGCTCGACCAGACGGCGGAATACAATCAGACGAAGGTCCTCGCCGCCATGCAGAAAAACAAGCTCTCCGCGGGCTGCTTTGCCGCGACGACGGGCTACGGCTACGACGATATGGGCCGCGAGGTGCTCGAGAAGGTCTACGCCGACTGCTTCGGCACCGAGGCCGCCCTCGTCCGCCCGCAGATCACCTGCGGCACGCACGCGCTGGCCGTCGCGCTGGGCGCGAATCTGCTGCCGGGCGACGAGCTGCTGAGCCCGAACGGCGCGCCGTATGACACGCTCGAGGAGGTCATCGGCATCCGGCCGTCGAAGTGCTCGCTGATGGAATACGGCGTCAGCTACCGGCAGGTCGATCTGCTGGCGGACGGCACCTTCGATTTTGACGGCATCCGGGCCGCGATCACGGAAAAAACGAAGCTCGTCACCATCCAGCGCTCGAAGGGCTACGCGACAAGGCCGTCGTTCTCCGTGCAGCAGATCGGCGAGCTGATCGCGTTCTGCAAGCAGTGCAAGCCTGACGTCATCTGCATGGTCGACAACTGCTACGGCGAGTTCGTCGAGCGCATCGAGCCGTCGAACGTCGGGGCGGATATGATCGTCGGCAGCCTCATCAAGAACCCGGGCGGCGGTCTGGCCCCGATCGGCGGGTATATCTGCGGCACGGCGGCATGCGTCGAGCGCTGCGCCTACCGGCTCTCCGCGCCCGGCCTCGGGCAGGAGGTCGGCGCGAATCTGGGTCTGCTCCCGAGCCTGTACGAGGGCTTCTTCCTCGCGCCGAACGTGGTCTCGGGCGCGCTCAAGGGCGCGATCTTCGCGGCGAACGTGTACGAGCGGCTGGGCTTCCGCGTCGTGCCGGACGGGAAGGAATCCCGCCACGACATCATCCAGGCCGTCGAGCTCGGCTCGGCGGAGGGGATGCTGGCCTTCTGCCGCGGCATCCAGGCGGCCGCGCCGGTCGACAGCTACGTGACGCCGGTGCCCTGGGCCATGCCGGGCTATGACGCCGAGGTCGTCATGGCGGCGGGCGCGTTCGTGCAGGGCTCGTCGATCGAGCTTTCTGCCGACGGGCCCATCCGCGAGCCCTACGCCGTCTATTTCCAGGGCGGTCTGACCTGGTACCACGCCAAGCTCGGCATCCTCATGAGCCTGCAGAAGCTCGTGGACGCCGGTCTGGCAAAGCTGCCGGAATAACAGGTTTCCTGTAAGATACAACATTTTCAGAAAGGAAGGACCCGGCGGTGTGCGCCGGGAATAGATCTATGTGGTTTTGGCTTGCAATCATCGCGCTCCTCTGCTGGAGCGGTTCGGACTTATTTTCCAAGATCGGCTGCCGCGACGGGCGGGACAAGTATAATCCCCTCAAGATGGTCATCGCCGTCGGCGTCGTGATGGGCATCCACGCGGCGTATGAGATCTTCGTGGGCGGCGCGGTCGTCACGTGGCACGTGATGTGGACGTATCTGCCGGTGTCGCTGCTGTACATCGGCTCGATGACGCTGGGCTATGTGGGCCTGCGGTACATTGAGCTTTCGATCTCGTCGCCGATCTGCAATTCCTCCGGCGCGCTCGTGGCGGTCCTGTGCCTCATCACCGGCACGCTGGACGAGTCGATCACGGGCGCGATGCGCTGGATGGTCATCGGCGCGGTGGCGCTGGTGTGCATCGGCGTGGTCGGCCTCGGCATCGTCGAGTCGAGTGAGGACGACGAGCTGCGCAAAAAGCGGCAGGAGGGCTCTAACTACAAATACGCAAAATCCTGGCTGGCGCTGTGTCTGCCGGTGGCCTACTGCCTGCTGGACGCGGCGGGCACGTTCGCCGATTCTCTCGTCCTGCGCACGCTCAATGAGGATTCGGCCAACTGCGCGTATGAGCTGACGTTCCTGGCCGCGGCCGTGATCTGCTTCATCTACGTCGTCATCATCAAGAAGGACAAGCTCGTCTTCAAGGCCGAAGCGCCGAAGTACGCCGGCGCCCTGTTTGAGACGGCGGGCCAGTTCGCCTACATCTACGCGCTGGCCGACGAGGCGCACGTCGCGCTCTCGGCGCCGATCATCTCGGCCTACTGCGTGGCATCCGTCCTCTGGAGCCGGATCTTCCTGAAGGAAAAGCTCTCCTGGAAGCACTACGCCATGATCGCCCTGGTCGTCATCGGCATCGTCATGATCGGGGTATTCGATATCTGAGGCAGGGCGTCTAAAGCCTTCCCCTATGAGGGGAAGGTGGCACGGCGAAGCCGTGACGGATGAGGTGGGAGCGGTTTCGTTTACGCGGCACTGTCCACCGCATCAGTCGCCTCCGGCGACAGCTTCCCCTCATAGGGGAAGCCTTTGGACCGCTGCAGGGCGGTCAGCCCTGATACGCTTTGCCTGCTTCGACGGCTTTCATGTTGACGTCGAAGAGGTCGGCTTTGCGGGCGGGGATGACTTTGTGCAGGGCGGGGGCGATGGAGTCAAAGCGGACGCAGCCGGTTTTTTCGACCAGCGCGCCGAGCAGCAGCATGTTGGCGAGCGTCGGCACGCCCATCTCGCCGGCAAGACCGGTGGCGGGGATGTAATACGCCTCGACGTCGGTGCGGCGGACCTTGCGGCCGATGAGCGTGGAATCGACGAAGATCTTGCCGCCGGGGGCGACGGTATCCTCGTATTTATCGAGCGAGGGGTTGTTCATGACCATGAGCACGTTCGGGTGCTGCACGATGGGCGAGCCGACGGGCGTGTCGGACAGGATGACGTTGCAGTTGGCCGTGCCGCCGCGCATTTCCGGGCCGTAGGACGGCAGCCAGCTGAGCTCGCGCCCCTCCAGCAGCCCCGCGTAGGCCAGGACCTTGCCGGAAAACAGCAGGCCCTGCCCGCCGAAACCGGCGATGACGATCTGAAAATCAGCCATTTGCTTCACCCTCCTTATCGCGGTACACGCCGAGCGGATAGTACGGGATCATCTTCTCGTCGATCCACTCGAGCGCCTTCTGCGGCTCGAGGCCCCAGTTGGTCGGACAGGCGGAGAGCACCTCGACCAGCGAGAAGCCCTTGCCCTGGATCTGATTTTCAAAGGCCTTTTTGATGCAGGCCTTGGCGTTTTTGACATTTTTGACCTTGTTGACGGTCACGCGGGAGAGATACGCGGGCGCGTCGAGCGTGGCGAGCAGCTCGCAGATGCGGATGGGGTAGCCCTGGGTCTTGACGTCGCGGCCGTAGGGGGAGGTTTGCGTGATCTGTCCAGGCAGGCTCGTCGGGGCCATCTGGCCGCCGGTCATGCCGTAGATGGCGTTGTTGATGAAGATCACGGTGATGTTTTCGCCTCTGGCGGCGGCGCTGACGGTCTCGCACAGGCCGATGGAGGCAAGGTCGCCGTCGCCCTGATAGGTGAAGACGACGTTGTCGGGCAGCGACCGCTTCACGCCCGTGGCGACCGCGGGGGCGCGGCCGTGGGAGGCCTCGATCATGTCGCAGGTGAAGTAGTTATAGGCGAGCACGGAGCAGCCGACCGGCGCGATGCCGATGGTCCGGCCCTCGATGCCCAGCTCGTCGATGCACTCGGCGACGAGGCGGTGGACGATGCCGTGCGTACAGCCGGGGCAGTAGTGCAGAACGGCGTCGGTCAGCGATCTCGGTTTTTCAAAGACGGTAGTCATGCGTTTGCGCCTCCTTCGGCCATAGTCTGGATGCTGGCAAGCACCTCATCCGGGGTGGGGATCATACCGCCGACGCGGCGGCAGAGCGAAACGGGCTTTTTGCAGCGGACGGCCAGCTCTACATCCTGCTTCATCTGGCCCATATTGAGCTCGACGCACACAAAGCCCTTGACCTTGTCGGCTGCGGCGAGCAGGGGCTTATCCGGGAAGGGCCAGAGCGTGATCGGACGGATCATGCCGGCCTTGATGCCGCGTTTGCGCGCTTCCACGATGGCGTTGCGCGAGACGCGGGCGGTGATGCCGCAGGAGACGATGCAGACCTCGGCGTCCTCCATCATGAATTCCTCCCACATGGTCTCCTTCTCGGCCAGGCGGGCATAGCGCTCGAAGCGCTCGATGTTCTTCTGCTCAAGCTCGGCCGGAGAGAGATACAGGGAGTTGATGATGTTGTGCGGGCGTTTGCATTCCGTGCCGGTGACGGCCCAGTCGGGCGCGCTTTTTTCCAGGACGGTCTCTTCGGGCAGGACGACGGGCTCCATCATCTGGCCCATCGTGCCGTCGGCCAGCAGCATGGCGGGCATGCGGTATTCAAATGCCAGACGGAAGGCCTTCTGCGTCAGGTCCGCCATCTCCTGCACGGACGCGGGCGCGAGGACGAGTACGTGGAAATCGCCGTGACCGGGGCCTCTTGTTGCGAGGAAGTAATCGGACTGCGACGGCTGGATGCCGCCGAGGCCCGGGCCGCCGCGCTGGACGTTGACGATCAGCGCGGGCAGATCCGCGCCCGCCAGATACGAGATGCCCTCGCACTTGAGCGCGATGCCGGGGCTGGACGAGGAGGTCATGGCGAGCTTGCCGGTGGACGCGACGCCGTAGACCATGTTGATGGCCGCGATCTCACTTTCCGCCTGGAGGAACACGCCGCCGATCTTCGGCATGCGCTTGGCCATATAGGCCGCGATCTCCGTCTGCGGGGTAATGGGGTAGCCGAGGTAATGGCGGCAGCCGCAGCGGATGGCGGCTTCTGCGATGGCCTCGTTGCCCTTCATCAATACTTTTTCCTGCATAGTCCGCTCCTTTCTCACTTTTCGACCGTGATGACGCAGTCCGGACACATCGTAGCGCAGAACGCGCAGCCGACGCACTGGTCCGGGTCGGTCAGCTCGACGGGGGTATGGCCCTTCTGATTGAGTCTCGTCCTGGACAGGGCCAGCAGGTGCTTCGGACAGGCGTTCACGCACAGCCCGCAGCCCTTACAGAGCTCTTCCTGAAATGTTAGTCTTGCCATAAGACACCTCCTGTGTAAGTTGATAATATAGTTTCTGAAGCTTCAGGGGGAACAGCCGGTCGGTCGTCCCCGCGAGCTCGGGATACAGCGCTTCGGCGCAGCAGGTCATGAAGACCGGCAGGCCGGTCAGACGGCTGACGGCTTCGGCATACGGGACACTGGACAGAACGTCCTCCGCCGCAGTTTGCGGGCCGAGGTTCGTGTTGTTGACGATGCCGGTGAACGGCAGGCCGCAGGCCGCTTCGATCTCGCGCAGGACCTGCACGGTATCCTCTGCCGTGCGCGTCAGCGGCCGCGCGCAGTTCACGACCAGCAGCATCTCGTAATTGCTTTCCTCCCGGATCTCCGGTGTGTACCGGCCGAGGGCCAGCGCCCCGCGGTCGTCGCCGCCGATGTCGAGAACGCCGTACTGCGTGCGGCTGCCGATGAGCGCGTAGGTCTCCTTCGGCATGGCCGGCACGTCGAGGTTGGAATTTGCGAACGGCGAGCAGATGAGGCCGATGCCCTCGGCGGATAGCTGCTGCTCACTGTCCTTCGTGCGGAAATAGGGGTTGACGATGTCAAGATCCGCGATCGTGACGGGAAGCCTCTGGTCCCGGTGCAGGGATCTTGCGTAGTTCAGCGCGATATTGGTCTTGCCGCTGCCGTAATGTCCGGCAAACAGCGTCAGGCGTTTGGGCGTGTGCACGGTAGAGCCTCCCTGTCGGTATGATCACAGCTGGTTCCGGATGATCTTGCCGCTGATGGTCTTCGGCAGCTCGTCGCGGAAGACGACGATGCGCGGGTATTTGTACGGAGCCGTATGCTTCTTGACGTAGTTCTGGATCTCTTTTTTGAGCTCGTCCGTGCCCTCGGTGCCGGGGACGAGGACGATGGAGGCCTTGACGACCTGCCCGCGGATCTCGTCCGGCGCGGCGGAAACGCCGCATTCGAGCACGTACGGCAGCTCCATGATGACGTTTTCGATCTCGAACGGCCCGATGCGGTAGCCGGAGGACTTGATGACGTCGTCCGCGCGGCCGACATACCAGTAGAAGCCGTCCTCATCGCGCCAGGCGAGATCGCCGGTGTGGTACCAGCCGTCGTGCCAGACGGCCTTCGTGCGCTCCTCGTCCTGATAGTAGCCGAGGAACAGGCCGCAGGGCAGCTGATCGCCGCTCGTCTTGATGCAGATCTCGCCGTTGACGCCGTCGGCGACGGGGTTACCGTCCGGGTCGACCAGGTCGATGCCGTAGCCGGGGATGGGCTTGCCCATGGAGCCGGGCTTCATGAGATTGCCGGTCAGGTTGCCGATGCCGAGCGTCATCTCGGTCTGGCCGTAGCCCTCGGCGATCTGCAGGCCGGTAGCTTTGCGGAACTGATAGAAGACCTCGGGGTTGAGCGCCTCGCCGGCCGTCGTCGCGTGCTGGATGGAGGAAAGATCGTACTGCGACAGATCCTGCTTGATGAGCATGCGGTACATCGTGGGAGGCGCGCAGAACGTGGTGATGTGATACTTGGCGAACATGGGCAGGATCTTCGAGGCGTCGAAGCGGTCAAAGTCGTAGGTGAAGACCGCGCCTTCGCACAGCCACTGGCCGTAGAGCTTGCCCCAGAGCGCCTTGCCCCAGCCGGTCTCGGAGATCGTGAAGTGCAGGCCATCGGGCTGGACCCAGTGCCAGTACTTGGCGGTCACAAAGTGGCCGAGCGCGTATTTGTAGCTGTGCATGGCGATCTTCGGATAGCCGGTCGTGCCGGAGGTGAAGAACATGAGCATGGGATCTTCGCCGCAGGGGGCGTCCGCCTCGCGGACATAGCGGCGGGAGAAGAGCTTGTACTCGTCGTCAAAGCTGTGCCAGCCCTCGCGCGTGCCGTTGGCGATGATCTTCGTGACGGGCAGGCCCGTCTCCTCGAGCGCCAGATCGACCTGATGGGCGGTGTCGCCGTCGGCGGTACAGACGATGGCGCTCACGCCGGCCGCCTGGAAGCGGTAGGTAAAGTCGTGCGCAAGCAGCTGGTTGGTCGCCGGGATGGCGATGGCGCCGAGCTTGTGCAGGCCGAGGATGGCGAACCAGAACTGGTAATGCCGCTTCAGGACCAGCATGACGCGGTCGCCGCGCTTGATGCCGAGGGAGGTGAAGTAGTTGGCCGCCTGGCTCGAGCCGTCCTTCATGTCCTTGAAGGTGAAGCGGCGCTCGGTCATGTCGTTCGCCACGTGCAGCATGGCAAGCTTGTCCGGGCTCCTTCTGGCGATGCCGTCGACGATGTCGAAGGCAAAGTTGAATTCGTCCTCATGCGCAAAATGGAGCTCCTTGAGACTGCCGTCCTCGTTCTCCACCGGCTGGACGAAGTGCGAACACAGAAGCTGCTCGGGCTGGACCTCCTCGACGGCCCGGGGACGGACGACGATGGCCTGCTCCTCCTCCGTGCTCGCCATGATCATGGCGAGGAAGGTGCAGTCGGCGCCGTCGACGGCGATCATGCCGTGGGGCGTGGAGCTCTTGTAGAAGATGCTGTCGCCCTCGTGGAGCGTCTCCTCGTGGTCGCCGACGCGCACGCGCATCGAGCCCTTGAGCACGAGATCAAATTCCTGGCCGCCGTGGGTGGTGGTGTGGATGGGCTGGTTCTGCAGCTCCTCGGAATACTGATAGGTGACCCAGTAGGGCGTGGCCAGCTTCTGACGGAACAGCGCCGCCATGTTGCGGATGGTGATGCCGTCTTCCGCGGCGGTGATCAGGCCGCAGCCCTTGCGCGTGACGCTGTAGCTCGAAAGCTTGGCCGACTGGCCCTCAAGCAGATCGGTCAACTCGAGGCCGAAGGCCAGTGAACACTTGTGCAGGAAGGTGAACGGCAGATCGACCGTGCCGGTCTCGTAGCTTCTGTATTCCGCTTCCGTTACGCCGGTCTTCTCAGCCATCTCCTTTTCGGTGAAGCCGGTGATGCGGCGCATCTCGCGGATACGGAGCGCGATCTCCATCAGGGGGCTTACGGCGGGGGTCGTTGTTGTCTGGGTCGTCATGGGGGATTCCTCCTTCAAAAATGAAAAACAAAAAGCTCGCCTCAAGAAACCTCTTGAGGCGAGCTGAAAATCAAGCCCGTGGTACCACTCAAATTGCGGCAAAATTCCTTGCCGCCGCTTCAGATCCCGACAGATCCTATCCCTTAACGCGGGCAAACGGAAGACGCCTACTTGCAAAACGCAATGTGTTCGGGTCTTCGACTCGGAAGGGATGGGCCTGTGGAGGTCCTGCTGCCGGTTTGCACCAACCACCGGCTCTCTGAAAGCAGTCTGTCCGACCGTCTTCGTCATCGTCTTTGCTGATTTGAACTTGCCCCATTTTTTTATCACAGACGCTGCCGTCTGTCAAGACCCTGTAAAAAATTTATCGATCCTGCGGTGATATCCCCCTCAAGCCGGGCCTGGTTTTATCGAATCTGCTCAGCCGTCTTCGCCGTGTCGATCCCGGCCGCGCCGTCGAGCCCCAGCTCGCGCGTGGCGTCCTCACGCATCTTGTACTTGAGGATCTTGCCGGCCGCGTTCATCGGGAAGGCGTCTGTGAAGCGGATGTATTTCGGGACCTTGTGGCGGGCGAGGCTGGCCCGGATGTAGGCGAACATCTCGTCCTCCGTGACGCTGCCGGGCTCCTTGAGGACGATGCAGGCCATGGCCTCCTCGCCGTATTTCCTGTCCGGCACGCCGATGACCTGTACGTCCTTGACGGCCGGGTGGGTGTAGATGAATTCCTCGATCTCCTTGGGGTAGATGTTCTCGCCGCCGCGGATGATCATGTCCTTGAGCCGCCCGGTGATGCGGTAGCAGCCGTTTTCATCCCTGCAGGCCAGATCGCCGGAGTGCAGCCAGCCCTCCTTGTCGACGGTGGCGGTCGTGGCCTCGGGCATCTTGTAGTAGCCCTTCATGGTGTTGTAGCCGCGCGAGCAGAACTCGCCGTTGACGCCGTCCGGTACCTCCTCGCCGGTCTCGGGGTCAATGATCTTGCACTCGATGTGCGGGAAGGCGTAGCCGACCGTGTTGCACCGCAGATCGAGCGGGTCGCCGCAGGCGCTCATGGTGCTGCCGGGGGCGGATTCGGTCTGGCCGTAGACGCTGACGATGTCGGTCATGTGCATCTCGTCCGGCTGGGCGGCCCGGCGCATGAGCTCCGGCGGGCAGCCGGAACCGGCCATGATGCCGGTGCGCATGTAGGAAAAATCGGTCTTTTTGTAGTCCGGATGGTTGAACATGGCGATGAACATCGTCGGCACGCCGTTGAAGCAGGTGATGCGCTCCTGGTTGATGCAGGCGAGCGAGACCTTGGCCGAGAAATACGGCATCGGGCAGAGCGTCGCGCCGTGCGTCATGCAGGAGGTCATGGAGAGCACCATGCCGAAGCAGTGGAACATCGGCACCTGGATCATCATCCGGTCGGCCGTGGACAGATCCATCCGGTCGCCGATGCACTTGCCGTCGTTGACGACGTTGTAGTGCGTCAGCATGACGCCCTTCGGGAAGCCCGTCGTGCCGGAGGTGTACTGCATGTTGCACACGTCGTCCGGCCGCACGCCCGCGGCCATGCGCAGGATCTGTTCGCGCGGGACCAAGTTGGCCCGGTCCATCGCCTCGTCGAAGGTCAGGCAGCCCGGCATCCGGAAGCCGACGGTGATGACGCTGCGCAGGAACGGCAGCTTGCGGCAGTGCAGGGCGGAGCCGGGCTTTGCGGCGGCCAGCTCCGGGCAGAGGGTCTGGATGATCTCACGGTAGTTCGAGTCCAGACAGTGGTCGATCATGACGAGCGTATGCGTGTCGGACTGCCGCAGCAGATATTCCGCCTCGTGGATCTTATACGCCGTGTTGACTGTGACGAGCACGGCGCCGATCTTCGTTGCGGCCCAGAAGGTGATGAACCATGCGGGCACGTTCGTGGCCCAGATGGCGACCTTGCTGCCCCGGCGCACGCCGAGCGAGACGAGCGCGCGGGCAAAATCGTCCACGTCGTCGCGGAACTGCGCGTAGGTCCGCGTGTAGTCGAGCGTCGTGTATTTGAACGCGTACTGGTCCGGGAATTCCTCGACCATCCGGTCGAGCACCTGCGGGAAGGTCTCGGAGATGAGGCTGTCCTTCTTCCAAACGAACTTACCGGTATGTGCGGCGTTGTCGTAAAGCGTCTTTTTCTTGCCGCGCGGGGAATCGAAGCGGTGCATGTAGTTGACGAAGTGCGGGAAGATGACCTCGGGGTCGGTCAGGTCCGGCATCCACTCCGGCTTCCACTCGAGGGAGATAAAGCCGTCATAGTCGATGGAGGACAGCGCCTGCATCATGCTGCCGACGGGCAGCGTGCCCTCGCCGATGAGGTCATAGCTGCCGTCGTCGTCCGAGTCGCGCAGGTGGACGTGGCGGACGTAGGCGCCGAGGTTTTTGATGGTCGTGTCGGCGGATTCGCCGTGGTCCCGGTAGGGATGGTGCATATCCCAGAGCGCGCCCAGCTGATCGCAGGCGAACGCGTCGAGCAGCGCGCGCAGCCGGGCCGTGTCGGAAAAGACGCCGCTGGTCTTGAGCAGGATCGTGATCCCCTGCGCCTCGGCGGCGGGGAGGAGCGCTTCGAGCGCGGCGGAGATCCGCGCGTCGTCATCGCGCTGTGCGGTCACGGAGACATACGGACACTGCACGTCGTGCGCCAGCTGCATGAGGGCGGTCACGGTCTCGGTGCAGTCCTCGCCCGCGATGTCGCAGGCGGTATCGAAGCACGGGATGCACAGGCCCTTCTGCCAGAGCTCCCGCGCCGTCGCTGCGGCGGTATAGCGGTGCAGCGGGCCGCCGCGGCCGGTCAGCTCCGGCGTTTTGTGGACGTTATAGAGCTCGACGCCGCCGAAGCGCATGGTCTCGGCCATCTGCACCTGTTGCTCCCAGGGGATCTGCTGCCAGCCGCGTGTGGAAAACGATACATTCATGTGCTGCTTCCTCCTCAGGCGTTCGCCGCTTCTTCGTAGACGATCTTGTTGATGGCGTTGAGATACGCGTGCACGGACGCGCCGATGATATCGGTCGAGATGCCGCGGCCGGAATAGAGCTTGCCGCCGCTGCGGAGCTTGACGACCGACTCGCCCATGGCCTCGCGGCCCTCGGTGACGGCCTGGATCTGAAAATCATCCAGCTCATAATGGCGGCCGAGAATCGATTCGATGGCCAGGAACGCCGCGTCGACCGAGCCGTCGCCCAGGCTCACGCCCGAGAGCGTCTGGCCGTTTTTCGTGAGCTTCATCTGCGCCGAAGCGCTGATGGTGTTGCCGGTGTTGATGACGTAGCTTTCGAGCCGGTACGTCGGCGGCACCTGCAGCGCGGCGGAGGCGATGATGGCGTCGAGCTCCTTCTCGCCCACGGTCTGCTTCTTCGCCGCGATGCGGCAGAAGGCCTCGTAGACCTTCGCCCCGTCCTCCTCCGAAAGATCGTAGCCGAGGGCGGCGGCCATCTTCATGACGGCCTCCTGCGTGTCATGCACGGTCAAAACTGCGCCGGAGGAGGTCTGCACGCCGTTGTCAAACGGCGAGAGCTGGCTGCGGCCCGTCTGACACATCCAGGCGATCTGCGACAGCAGGCGGTTCATCTGCGTGAACTGCAGCGTGCTGACGACGCCGAAGTCCTGGGCCTTGGCTGCCAGCAGCTTCGCCATGTGCGCGAGGTTCGCAGTGTCGACGCAGTAGGCCGCGGCCTTGATCTCGCCGGCCCCGGCGGCGATGGCGCTCACGGCGCACGCGTCCGCCATCGACAGCGCGTCCGAGCAGCTCACGCCGAAGCGCACGTCCTTCGTCTGCGGCACGGCTTCATAGATCCCGCGCACGAAGCAGCCGAACGCGTCCGGCAGCATGTTCCCCGCTGCGTCGCAGACGGTCACGCCGGCCGCACCGGCCGCGATCGCGGTCTGCAGCGCCTCAGCGAGGAAGGCGGGATCGGCGCGCGTGGCGTCGTCCGCGAGGAATTCCACGTCCTCGCAGACCGCCCGCGCCGCCGCGACGGTCTCGCGGATCGCCTCGAGCATGGCGGCGGGCTTTTTGCCCGCGAGGTATTCCATCTGCACGGCGCTGACCGGCGCGGGGACCTGGATGCGCGGGTGCTTCGCCTCTTTGAGCGCGGCCCAGACCAGCGAAACGCTCGCCGGGTCCAGCGCGACCGGCACGCACACGGCGCTCTCCTTCACCGCAGAGACGACGGATTTGATGAGCAGACTGTCGATCTTTGGGTTTTCGACCGCGTGCAGCTCAATGACGCTCACGCCCAGCCGGTCGAGGAGCTTGGCAAGCTCGATCTTCTCGCGGAACGAGAGCGTATAGCCCGCGGCCTTGCCCGCCTGGCGGATCGTGGTGTCTGTCACGGAAATGTGTTTCATCGTAGGTTCCTCCTTTTTTCGGAAAACAAAAAGCCCCTGAAGCCAACTGGCTTCAGGGACGAAATAGCTTCGCGGTACCACCCTGCTTATCCCCCGCCTCACGGCGGACGATCCCTCTCGGACTCTGACAAGTCCATGGCCTGTAACGCGGCCGGACGGGCATTGCTACTGAACAAACGGCGTTCGCAATGCCTGCTCGGGAATCAGACTGCCGCCTGCGCATCGTTACCGGCTCGCACCAGCCGCCGGCTCTCTGAAACGTGCACTGCAGGGACAAATTTCCGTCATCGCAGTTGCTGTTTTCGGTTGACGCAATTATATGCACATCCGGGCGTTCCCGTCAAGCGGGTCTTCGCGCGTTTGCGGCATTTTCTATCATGCGGACAAATTTTTGCGCGTCTCACGCGCCGAGATTGCACAAAATGCCGGTGGCGATGCCGAGCAGAGCGCCCATGCAGACCTGCAGCGGCGTATGCCCCACGAGCTCCTTGAGCTTTTCCTGATCGGAGAGCGGCTGCTCGAGCTTGGCGAACAGGTCGATAAATTCGTTCAGCAGCTTCGCCTGCTTGCCCGTCTCGAGCCGAACGCCCATCGCGTCGTGCATCACGATGATCGCCACGATCACGCTGATGGCGAACGGGAACGAGCCCAGCCCGTACAGGATCCCCGCCGAGGTCGCCACGGCGCAGACCGTCGCCGAATGGCCGCTCGGCATCCCGCCGTCGCCGAAGATGCGTGTCAGATCCAGCGTATGGTGCATGAGCGCGTAGATGATCGTCTTGAGTACCTGTGCCGCGCCCCAGCCGACGAGCCCGCTGATGAGCACGCGGTTTGCCAGCAGCTCCTGCAGTGCCTGCATGGCCTCTCCTCCTTTTTACAAAAAGCATCTGCATTATTTTATCACTGTACCGGGCAAATGGAAACCCTTTTTTCAGGAAAGTTGACATTGCCGCGTCTTTCGCGGTATGATAACAGCGCCGGAGACCCGGCAGAAAGGGCGAAAACTATGAGACTCGATAAATATCTGAAGGTGTCCCGCCTCATCAAGCGCCGCACGGTCGCCAACGAGGCCTGCGACAATACCCGCGTCACCGTCAACGGAAAACCCGCCAAGGCCAGCTACGACGTCAAGGTCGGCGACCATATTTCCATCGCCTTCGGCGCCCGGACCGTCACGGTCGAGGTGCTCGCCGTGGCCGAAGCCGTGCGCAAGGACGACGCGACCGCCATGTACCGCGAGGTGTAAGACGCAAAAAAATCTGCATAGGTCCTGCCTTCCTGCGTATATATGTAGGGAGAAGCCGGAGCAGTCCCGGCCAAAGAAAGGATGATACCATGCAGCAGGCGCTAATGGAAGCGAAGAGCGTCGAACAGCCGCACCGGCTGACGCTCGACTCGCGCAGCCGTCTTTCCGTCACAGGGGTTTTGGAGGTCGAGAGCTTCGACGAAACGGAGATCCTGCTCACCTCCACGCGCGGGCCGCTGTCGATCCGCGGGCAGGGGCTGCGACTGCAGCAGCTGTCGATCGACGGCGGGCAGGTGCTCGTCGACGGCAGCGTCGACGCCATCGTGTATGAGGACGACGCGCCGCGCGGCGGCTTCTTCGCAAGGCTCTTCGGCTGATGGAGATCCCCGTTTCGCAGCAGGCCCTGACCTTCGCGCAGGGGACGCTGCTCGGCCTCGGGCTGTGCGTGTGCTATGACGCGCTGCGCGCCATCCGGCGCAGATGCCCGCGCGGGACGCTTCCGGCGGACATGCTGTTTGGGCTGCTGCTCGCCGCGGCGTTTTTGCTGTTCGCGCTGACATACGGCGGCGGGCAGTTCCGGCTGTATCTGTTTCTGGCGGTGGGGCTCACGGCGATCTTGTATTTTCTGACGCTGAGCCCGGCCATGGTGCGGCTGTTTCAGGCGCTTTTTTCCTTGCTTGGCAGGTTTGTGCAGGTCATTCTGACGCCCGCGCGTTTTTTTCTGAAATTTCTCAAAAAAATTTTGAAAACCCTCTTTGCAAGATGCAGAAAATGGTTTACAATGACCTGTAAGCATATTTCCGATTGGAAACACGCACAACTGGAAAGGAGCAGACGCCGGAATGAAGTTCGTCAAGTCGTCTCTGCTGGTCAAGCTGGTGATTCTGATCCTCGTTGTGTACGCTACTGTTACCCTGGTGCGCCTTCGCTCCCAGATCAACGAGAAGGACGCCGAGGTAAAGGGGCTCACAAGCTCCATCGCAAGCACGCAGCAGGAAAATGACCGCCTGCAGAGCTCGATCGACGCGCTCGATACCCCCGAGGGGCTGGAGCAGGTCGCACGCGACCAGCTCGGCATGGTCTCGGAGGGCGAGATCGTCTTCGAGGACGTAGGTGATTCGTAAACGGGGGATCAGGATAGAAAGATGCAGTTAAAGGTAGGAGAAATTGTTGAAGGGACCGTCAAGAGCCTGACGAAATTCGGCGCATTTGTTGCGCTGGACGCGACGACCACCGGCCTTGTCCACATTTCCGAGGTCGCGCACGCTTACGTCAGCGATATCCACGACTATCTGACCGAGGGGCAGACCGTCAAGGTCATGGTGATCGGGCTGGAGAACGGAAAGATCAATCTTTCCATCAAGCGCACGCTGCCAGCGCCCACCAGAGAGCAAAGTCCGCGTCCGCGCGGCGGCTTCCAGTCCCGCGGCCCGCAGCCCGCACGGCAGCAGCCGTCTGCGCCGAGCCAGCCGCAGGCGAAGTCGTTCGACGATATGCTCAAGCAGTTCATGTCGGAGTCCGACAGCAAAATGTCCTCCATCCGCGCCTATTCTGACCATAAAACGAAGACCAGAAGAAGATAAAACCCAAAACGCCCCGGAGCGGCCAGCCGCGCCGGGGCGAGACTTTATGAGGGAGCACCATGAAAACTGTCATCATCACCGGCGGCTCGCGCGGCATCGGGGCCGCGGCCGTGCGCGCGTTCTGCGCCCGCGGCGACCGGGTCGCCTTTCTCTATGAAAAGGAAGACGAAAAGGCGCAGGCCGTCGCCGCCGAGACCGGCGCGCAGGCCGTCCGCTGCGACGTGGCGGACGAGGCGGCGATCCGGGCCGCATTCTCGCAGCTGCCCGGCGCAGACGTGCTGATCAACAACGCCGGCATCGCGGATTACGACCTCATCAACGTCATCACGCCCGCGCGCTGGCGCAGGCTCTTCGCCGTCAATGTCGACGGCGCGTTCTACTGCATCCGCGCGGCGCTGCCGCACATGCTGCAGCAGCAGTCCGGCTGCATCATCAACGTCAGCTCCATGTGGGGGCAGGTCGGCGCGTCGTGCGAAGCGGCGTATTCGGCGACCAAGGGCGCGATCCTTGCCCTGACCAAGGCGCTCGCGCAGGAGCTTGGCCCGTCCGGCATCCGGGTCAACGCCGTCGCGCCCGGCGTTATCCGGACCGACATGTGCGCGAGCGTCGACCCGGCCGTTATGGAGGATCTGCGGCAGCAGACACCCATCGGGCGGCTCGGCACGCCGGAGGATATCGCCCAGGCCATGCTCTACCTGGCCGACGCCCCCTTCCTCACCGGCCAGACCCTCCCCCTCAACGGCGGCTTCGTGATCACCTGAGTCCCTCGGCTCCCCCTTCCAGGGGAGCTGTCAGCGCAGCTGACTGAGAGGTTGTCGCAGATTTGCATAGAAAAAACCCAAACCGCAAATTCAGTT
>ERZ836939.953-NODE-953-length-36266-cov-12.209743_pt1 | contig 36266 bp, 42 predicted proteins | sample MGYA00519912_ERZ836939 | MGnify/ENA primary metagenome ERZ836939 (study PRJEB31850, sample SAMEA3708810) | human gut metagenome | biome: human gut; feature: human-associated habitat; material: faeces | place: China | collected 2014 ...
CATAGCCCATGTCGCGGAAATACTCCGCGATGGTGATGCCGGTGTAGATGGACGCTTCGCGCGCCGCGACCGGCATATCGGAGGTGTTGGCGATCAGGACGGTCCGCTTCATCAGCGGCTCGCCGGTATTGGGGTCGTGCAGCTCCGGGAACTCCATCAGAACGTCGGTCATCTCGTTGCCGCGCTCGCCGCAGCCGATGTAGACGACGATGTCGACGTCGGACCACTTCGCCAGCTGATGCTGCACGACGGTCTTGCCCGAGCCGAAGGGGCCGGGGACGGCGGCGGTGCCGCCCTTGGCCAGCGGGAACATGGTGTCGATGATGCGCTGGCCGGTCATGAGCGGCTGCGAGGGCGTGAACTTCCGGTCATACGGCCGGGCCACGCGCACGGGCCACTTCTGCATGAGGGTGAGGTTTTCCTCGCCCTTCGCCGTTTCCAGCACGCAGACGGTCTCGGTGACCGTGAACGAGCCGGACTTGATCTCCTTGACGGTACCGGCCACGTTGGGCGGGACCATGATCTTGTGCAGCACGGCGCTCGTCTCCTGCACGGTGCCGATGACGTCGCCGCCGGAGAGCTTGTCGCCCGCCTGAACGGTGGGGACGAAGTCCCACTTCTTTTCCCGGTTCAGCGCCGGGACCTGCACGCCGCGGGCGATGGTCTCGCCGCAGAGTTTGCGGATCTCGGTCAGAGGACGCTGGATGCCGTCATAGATGCCCTCCAGCATGCCCGGGCCAAGCTCCACGGAAAGGGGCATGCCGGTCGTCGTGACCTCGGCGCCGGGGCCGAGGCCGCTCGTTTCTTCATAGACCTGAATGGAGGCGGAGCCGCCCGTCATATTCAGGATCTCACCGATCAGCTGCTGTTGGCCGACGCGGACGACGTCCGCCATATTGGCGTCTTCCATCCCCTCGGCAACGACCAGCGGACCGGATACCTTTACAATTCTACCTGACATTTCATCGGATCCTTTCTAAATTTAAAGGATAGTTAAATGATATTCGAGCCAACGGCCCGTTCCACCGCGGCGTTCAGCGCGCTCATGCCCAGCCCCTGGCTGCCGTTAGCGCCGGGGATGAGGATGACGGCCGGCGTGACGCTCGTCTCGAACTTTGCGATCTGCGGCGCCAGCGCGGCGGCGTAGGTCTCGGTCACATAGATGATGGCGTACGCGTCGGACTGCCGGGTCAGGCGGTGGAAGGCCTCCGCCGCCTCTTCGGCGGATTCCACGGGGAACACGGCGAGCCCCAGAGCCGCAAAGCCCATGACGCTCTCGCGTTCGCCCAAAACTGCGATCTTATACATAAGGCACCTCGCTCAAAAATACAGCTCCCGCAGCCGCGTGCGGATGGTATCGGCAGGAAGCCCGATCTGCAGGCCGTTCACGATCATCCGCGCCGCGGCGATCTCGGTCTCCAGCGCGCAGAGATAGGCGATCACGACCTGCTCGCCGAAGACGACGGTCCGGGCCTTTGCGAAATACGCCGTGAGCGTATCGTCGCACAGCCGCTCAAACGCGGTCAGAGAGCCGGTCTGTGATTCGTCGCCCGCCTGTGCCGCGGCAAAGAGCGCGGAAGCGGCAAACAGCGGGGCAAACGGTTCGTCCTGCCCCAGCGCCCGGCAGATCTCCGCCGGGTCGACGCTGCCGCCGGGGACGAGCACGCCCTCCAGGAAGCCCGCGTCCTTCTGCATCCGGCGGGCACGGACGGCGGCGCGGAGATTCGCGCTGTCCGCCTGCAGAGCGGCATAGCCCATGAGGAAGCTGCTGCCCACCTGCGCGGCTGCGGCATGGTATTCGGCAAAATACGCGCGGTCCAGGATGAGGTCCGCCAGCTGCGGGTCGGCGCTTCTTGACAGCGCGTCGCGCGCGGCCGTCATGGCTTCCAATACCGCCTGCGGCGCGGGGCCTGCCTCGCCGGTCTCATACGCCGTCTTGAGCGCCTGCGCGTCCACGCGGCCGCCGCCGAGCAGCAGGCCGGACGGGTCCTTGCCCATGGCCTCGGCCTTGACGATGGTCTTGGCGTTGTGGTAATCGTAGCGCATGCGGAAGAGGCTGACGATGCCGTCCTTCGGCGCGATCGCCTCCAGATCGTCAAACACAGCGGTGCGGCGGTCGTTCAGCGCCCGGTCCAGCCCGACGCTCAGCACGTCCGCATAGCCGCAGCCCTCCAGGATCCGCGCGGCCTCCTGCACCGAGGAGGCGAGCATCCGCTCCGCCTTTTCCCGGCTCAGCAGCTGCGGCTCCTTCGCCCGCAGATACGCCGACACGAACAGATAGTCGGTATCCCTGCACGCTCTGGTTTTCTTTTTCGTTTGTTCCGTCACATCGGCCTCCCGGCTTCTCAGCCAAACAGCCGGGCCGCGACCTTGCCGGAAAGCTCCGGCCGCAGGCCGTCGACCAGCGTCCCAAGCGAGCAGTTGGTCTCGATCAGACCGTTTTTCAGCACCACGCCGCCGCGGATCGGCCGCGTTTCGGCCGAAAGCGTCAGCTGCGCGGGCTTACCGGCCTTCTGCAGCAGCTCGTTGGCCTTTGCCGTGACGGCTGCGCCGACGCGCTCCCGGTCCTCCGCGGAGAAGATGAGCTCCTCGCAGCCGGACGTGCTCGCGCCGCAGGCCAGATGGGCGCAGAGGGCCTCATACTCTGCCTGCGGCAGCGACCGCAGCTGCTGCTCGGCCTGACGGAAGGCCTTGTCGACGAGCGCCTGCTTCGTCTCGAGCAGCTGCCGGCGCGCGGCCATGCGGGCCGCGCCCTGGTCGCGCTCGAGCTGCTTGGCAGCCTCGGCCTCGACCTCCGCCGAGAGCCGCTGCTGCTCGGCCGCGATCTTTTTGTCATAGTCCGCCGCGATCTGCGCCGCCTTTTCCTCGGCCTGGCCGCGGATGGCGGCGGCTTCCGCTTCGGCGTCCGCGAGAATGCGGGCGGAGATCTTTTCAATTCCGTTCATCGTTTCGCCCTCTTATACAGGGTTACTTGCTGATATTGATGATCATCAGCATGGAAGCCAGCAGGGAAAGAATGGCGTAGAACTCGACCGTGACGCAGAGCACCATGCCCTTGGACCAGTGGTCGGGCTTCTTGGCCAGCAGATTGATGGACGCGCAGGCCACGCGGCCCTGTGCGATGGCGGAGATCATGCCGCCGAGCGCCATGGGCAGGCAGGCGACAAAGTACTGCAGGCCCTGCGTGATGGTCAGGTCAGGCAGAACATCGCCGGACAGCAGACCCATGCGGAAGATGGCGAAGAACCACACGACGAGGCCGTACAGGCCCTGCGTGCCGGGGATGACCTGCAGGATCAGGACCCTGCCGAACTTGGCCGGATCCTCGCACAGCAGACCTGCGCCCGCCTCACCGGTCATGCCGGTGCCCTTTGCCGAACCGATGGCGCACAGCGCCGCCGCGAGACCTGCGCCCAGAAGCGCCAGAGCCAGACCGCCGAATGCATCAAAAAAAGCTTGCATGATGATGTTTCCTCCTTAAGATTGAATGTCTACGTATTTGGTGTTGATCGCAAGGGGTTCAAACGGCTTGCCGCCGTCCTGATAGAATTTTCCGAAGTATTCCAGACACTGCAGACGCAGGTCATGGACATAGCAGCTGAGCAGGTTCAGCGCGAAGTTGAGGCCGTTGCCCAGCGCGGATATGATGAGGAAGATCACGACGTTCCCCGGGATCGCGCCGAGCGTATTGAAGACCGATGCAATGACGGAGCCCGCCAGCATCAGGGTCATCAGACGCGAATAGGAGAGAATATCGCCGAAGTAGCCCGTCACATGGTTGTAGACGGAGCCGAAGATCGCCGTCACCTTGCCGAAGCCCTTCGCGCTCCAGCCGGAGCCGACCACGACCATCGCAAGACCCACGTACAAAACGATGTTCGTCACGCCGAGCGCCATGCACGCGATGCCCGCGAACACGACCCACCAGGTGAGCTCCTCCCAGATCGCGTCCATGATCTGGCCCTTCTTGATCTTCTCGACAAAGCTGATGGCCATGCCGGTCACGATCTGGACAAAGCCGAGGGCCATGGCCCCGATCAGGATGGTGATGGTATCATCCAGCGGGGTAAAGAGCGACGGGAGCGCCTTGAACGTGGTGTCGGGGTCAATGATGCCGACGAGCTGCGGCAGGAAGTCGCCGAAGAAGCCGCCGGTCAGCGCGCCCATGAGGAACGTGCTGATGCCGCAGGAGAACATGAGGCCGAACATCTGCCCGCTCGTTCCCTTCGGCCGGGACTTTTTCGTGATGATGATGGAAGCCAGGATCATCAGAAGCCCGTAGCCCATATCTGCCATCATGATGCCGTAGAACAAAATGAAGAACGGCGCCATGAGGGGGTTCGGGTCCACGCCGTCGTAGGCCGGCAGCGAGTACATCTCCGTGACCATGTTGAGCGGCCACGTCAGCTTGTTGTTCTTGAGCTTGACCGGCACGTCGGGGTACTCCTCCGGTGCCGGGTCCGTCAGCTCCCACGCGCAGCAGAAGCCGGAGAGCAGCGCCTCGAGCTTTCCCACGTCCTCGCACGGCACCCAGCCGCCCAGGCAGAAGGTCTTCTCGGAGTGTACCAGCCGGTCGGCCGCCTGCGCCTTGGAGATCTCCTGCGTGCAGCGGTCAAAGGCCAGCTGCAGCGCGGGCTTCTGTTCAGCAAGTGCGGTCAGCTCCGCAAGCTTTTCGGCGTCCTGCTGTTCGCAGGCGGCAATGGCCTCGTCGGTCCGGCGGATATTCTCCGCCGCCGTGCCCTGCACGCCGTCAAACGTGGTCAGGGCGAAGCCCGCCTCACGCAGTGCCGCGCCCACGGCCTCCGCCGCACATTTGTGGACGAAGACGAGCAGATACAGGCTCTGCTGGTCGGCGCTGATCTGCTCGAGCTGCACTTCATCCGCCGCTTCGAAGACCTTGGCGCGCAGCGACTCCAAGTCTGTCTGCGCCGGGACGGTGCCGAGCAGGATGCGCGTGTGCTGCGTCCCGAGAGTCTCCAGCGGGAGCGGCAGCTGCTGCCACGGCACGAAGCTCTCGCGCACGGCTGTCAGCCTGCTTTTTTCCGCGGCCAGGCGGCTGCGCGCGTCCTGCGCGTCCAGAACGGCCTGAGCCGTGTCCAGCGCGGCGGCATAGGCCTCGTCGCTGAACAGCTCGCCGATGGTCTTCTCCGGCCGGGCGGCAAACAGACCGCCCTTTTTGGTTTCATAGTGTTTGAGGGTCTCCAGTGCGGATGTGAGCCGGGCGGACGTGCGGAGCAGCGCATCCGCGCTTTTCCCGTCTCCGGCACAGAACACCTGCACCCCCTGCGTATCCGTCAGCGCGCACGGCGCGCCGATCTCGACGCTGCCGAGCAGCTGCAGCTGGCGGATCAGCTGCGTCTGCTCCTCCGAAACGCCGCAGATCCGCAGCTTTTTCATTTTTAAGATTGCCATTCGCTGTCCCAGATCCTCTCTACGATCATTGACGCAGCCGCGTCAGCGTGGCTTTTCGCCGCCTGTTCCAGCGCCGCGCACTGCTCTGCCGTGGTTTTGTTCAGCTCGGCGCTGAACGCCTGTGCCTGTTCGTCTGCCAGCCGCTTTGCCTCGCGCAGCTGTTCCTGCGCGCCAGCGGATACGGCCAGCAGACGCGCCGCGCCGTCTTTTTCCGCCTGCGCGGCAAGATCCGCAGCCTGCTGGCGGGCCTGCTCGCAGCACGCGCGGGCCTGCTTTTCCGCTGCAGAGATCACATCGATTTCCTGCATTGCCAATTCTCTCACCTCCCGGATGGCACACACGGCGCTGCTTTCTATAAAAGCAAACGCCGCAGTTCCAAATCAAAAATTACATGGTTTATATCTATTTTCATGTACTGGCGTCAGTTGACAAGGGCACACATGGTTTTCCCGGGCCTGGGCAGCAGCTGGCCATGCTCCGGGAAAATTCGAAGACCCGCCGGGCGCTCCGGCGCGTTTTTCGCAAGGCAGAGGACGCAGGGGCCTGACATCATACCGTCAGGTCTGCCGAGGCCCGTTCCTTTGGGCCGAGGCCTTGCTAGCACCTGTCAAGGACGATAACGCAGCGAAAGGCGGGCCGGAACGTCCTGCGGACATGTGTGCTCTTGTTAACTGACGCCAGCGTACTTATCTTATTTAGTCTATCATAGCCGTTAAGATTCCGCAATAGATTTTCGATACAAAATGTCTGATTTCGCTTTTCCCGAAAAAATGCGTTTCATCGCTGGCATTTCTCCAAAACATGCGATATAATAAACAATCGAGCGCATAGGAGGGTTTGCCATGGAATCGTATCTGAGCGGCTACTGCCGCACCATCGACGCCTCGCGCATGGTCCTCGTGGAGGACGGCGAGGCCGACTGCGACTACGAGCGCTGCGATTACCGGGACGTCTGTCCGATCGGCCGGCAGATTGCCGGTCTTCTGGAGCATGGGGAGGAGCACGCATGAATATCTGCCTGTACGGGGCCTCGAGCCCGGAGATCGATCCTGTTTATCTGGACGCCGCTTATGCCTTCGGCCGCCTGCTCGCGCAGCATGGGCACACGCTCGTCTACGGCGGCGGAGCGCAGGGCGTGATGGGCGCCGCGGCCCGCGGCGCATATGAAGCGGGCGGGAAGATCACCGGCATCGCGCCGACGTTTCTGCAGGTGGACGGCATTTTGTTCGACCACTGCACCGAATTTCTCCTGACCGACACCATGGCCGAGCGCAAGACCGCCATGATCGTCCGCGCGGACGCGTTCGTCATGGCCCCGGGCGGCTTCGGCACGCTGGAGGAATTTTTTGAGGTACTGACGCTCAAGCAGCTGGGGCGGCACAACCCGGCCATCGCCGTGCTCAATACCGGCGGCTTCTATGACAGCCTGCAGAGCTTCGTCCGCTCCGCGGTGGAGCGGCGCTTCATCCGCCCGGCCTGCCTGCAGATCTACGCGCTGCTGCCGACGCCGGAGGAAACGCTGGCCTATCTCGAGCAGTACGACGCGGCGGCGCTTGATGTCCGCCATCTGAAAAATATCTGACTTCCGGTCCCGTCCGGCGCAGAAGCTGCGCTGGGCGGGTCTGTCATTTCGGCAGTTTCGAATACTTTCCCATTCGTTTCGCTTGACAGGAACGCAGTGTGGGTGATACCTTATAAAAAACAACGCTTTTTGCAGACGGCGCGCCGTCTGCCCCGGAGTTTGCGTATGAAAACCAGAAAAAAGGGCCTCTGGATCCTGCCGCTCGCGGCGTTGCTCGCGGGGATCTTTTTCCTATCGTTTCTGATCGGGCGCTACCGCGTCCCTGCCCTGCAGGTGCTGCGGCTGCTGACGGATCGGTTTTTGTCCCTCATCTCCTTCGGCCGCTGGGGTCTCGCGCCCACGTGGACGGCGGAGGAGGCCTCGGTCGTCGTCCAGATCCGCCTGCCGCGGATCCTCTCCGCCGCGCTCATCGGCGCGGCACTCTCGGCCGCGGGCGCGTCGTATCAGGCGATGTTCCGCAACCCCATGGTCTCGCCGGATCTGCTCGGCGCGTCCACGGGCGCGTGCTTCGGCGCGGCGCTGGCGATTTTGTTCGGCGCAAGCTACGCGGTGATCACGGCCAGCTCGTTCCTCTTCGGCCTTGCGGCCGTGGGGCTCACCTATCTGGTCGGCCGGCTCAGCCGCATCCGCTCGACACTGGCGATGGTGCTGGCGGGCATGATGGTCGGTTCTCTGTTTTCCGCAGGGACCTCGTTCATCAAGCTCGTCGCCGACACGGCCGACCAGCTGCCCGCCATCACCTACTGGCTGATGGGCGCATTGACCTCTGTTCGTTTAGACGATCTGCACTTTGCCATGGTTCCCATTTTGTGCGGCCTGATCCCACTTTTTTTTCTGCGGTGGCGGCTGAATCTTCTGTCCGTCAGCGAGGCGGAGGCCCGCAGCATGGGCGTCAACACCCGGCTTCTGCGCCTGCTCGTCATCCTCTGCGCCACGCTGGCGACCGCGGCGAGCGTCTCCATCAGCGGCATGATCGGCTGGGTGGGGCTCGTGATCCCGCATATCTGCCGGCTGCTCGTCGGGCAGGACACGCAGCGGCTGCTGCCTTGCTCGATGCTGCTGGGCGCGAGCTTTCTGATGCTGGTCGACGATCTGGCCCGCTGCCTTGCCGCGAGCGAGATCCCGCTTGGCATTCTCACGGCCTTCGTCGGCGCGCCGCTGTTTCTCTATCTCATCGTCAAAGGAGGGACGCGGCATGATGCAGATTGACGTGCAGGACCTTGTCTTCTCCTACGGCGGCGCGGACGTGCTGCAGGGCGTCAGCTTCTGCGCGGACAAGGGCGAGCGCATCGCCGTGCTCGGCCCGAACGGCGTGGGAAAAAGCACGCTGTTCCGCTGCCTGCTCGGCTTTCTGGAGCCGAAGCGCGGCTGCGTGAAGATCGCCGGGCGCGACGTGCAAGCGTATTCCCGCCGCGCGCTGGCGGCGGAGCTGGCCTATATCCCGCAGTCGTACCACCCGGTCTTCGACCATACGGTGCTCGAGAGCGTCCTGATGGGCCTGAGCGCGCAGCTCGGCACCTTTGACCGGCCGTCGCGCGCGCAGGCGGCGCGCGCGATGCAGATCCTTTCGGAGCTCGGCATCGCGCAGCTGGCCGAGCGCGGCTGCACGCGCATCTCCGGCGGCGAGCGGCAGCTGATGCTGCTGGGCCGTGCGCTCATGCAGAACGCGCACACGCTCATCATGGACGAGCCAACGGCGAGTCTGGACTACGGCAACAGCTTCCGCGTCATGCAGCGCATCGAATCGCTCTCCGCCGGAGGTTACAGCGTGATCTTCTCCACGCACGAGCCGAATCAGGCCTTCCGCTACGCGACGAAGGTGCTCGCGCTCAAAGACGGGCGGGTCCTCGCCTTCGGGCCGCCGGCCGACGTGCTGACGCCGGAGCTGCTCGAAGCGCTCTACGGCGTCCGGGTCGCCGTCACGCAGGTTTTGGCCGGGGGACGGAGCTTTTCCGTCTGTACGCCGTATGGCGGGGAGGAGCTTTGATGTTTACGTGGACGCCGGAGATGATCCGGCTCATGCAGAACGCCAACGCGCGCAGCGAGTATCACCGGCAGCTCGCCGCCATCCTCGCACCGAAGCTGGCCGGCTGCCGCACGCTCTGCGACGCGGGGTGCGGGCTGGGCAGCCTCTCGGCAGCGCTGAGCCCATATTTTGACGCGATCACCGCCGCCGACGTCTCCGACGCCGCGCTGGACGTGCTGCGCGAGACCATCCGGACGCAAAACCTCACCAATATCACCCCCCTGCCCTGCGATCTGCTGCAGAGCACAGACCGGACGCGGTATGACGGCATGGTCTTCTGCTTTTTCGGCAGTCTCGCGGAGATCCTGCCCGTGGCGCGCAGGCAGTGCGCCAAAACGCTTGTCATCATCAAAAAAAATTACGAGCTGCACCGCTTTTCCCTGACCGCGCAGCCCATCCGCGGCGAGACCGCGCCCGCGGCCTGCGAAGCGCTGCGCGCGATGGGCATCCCGTTTCGCTTTGACGCACGGGAGCTCGAGCACGGGCAGCCGTTTGCCTCGCTGGACGAGGCCGTGCAGTTCTTCCGCATCTACAGCAAGGACGACGCACCCGGGGCCGTCACGCCCGAGGCCGTCCTTCCCCGCCTGCAGAAGACCGGCGACGACGCTTTCCCCTACTATCTGCCGCAGATCAAGCGGCTCGGTATTCTGACGATCAAGATGGAGGATCTACTATGAAAGAGCTGTTTACATCCATGCTGCAGGCGCTCTCGGACGGGCAGAGCGTCGTGCTGTGCAGCATTCTCGCCTCGTCCGGCTCCACGCCGCGCGGTGCGGGCGCAAAAATGGCCGTCTTCGCCGACGGGCATACAGTCGGCACCATCGGCGGCGGCGCTGTAGAGAAGTGCTCCGGCGAAAAGGCGCTGGAGGTTTTGCAGAGCAAGCAGTCGCTGGTGCAGGGCTACTGCCTCGCGCCCAACCAGGTCGCCGACATCGGCATGATCTGCGGCGGCAATGTGACGGTCTATTTCCAGTACTTTGACCCGGCGGACGAAAACGGCCGGGCGCTGCTGCAGGGCATTCTGGAGCTGCTGCGGGGTGACGATGACAGCTGGCTCGTCTACCGGATGGACGGCGGCTGCGTCAGCGCCATGGGCACGTTCGACGAGGCCCACGGCCTGCGCTTTACGGACTGCATCACGCCCGAGGCGCTGCGGCCGATGCTGCTTTCCAACGCGTTCACGAAAAAGGGCGACCCCGGCTATTATATCGAGCCTCTGACGCAGGCCGGGCACGCCTATATCTTCGGCGGCGGCCACGTGGGCACGGCGCTCGCGCCGGTGCTGGCCTCGGTCGGCTTCCGCGTGGTGATCTATGACAACCGGCCGGACTTTGCAAAGCCGGACCATTATCCGTCGGCCGAGCAGGTCATCCTCGGCGATTATCTGGACATCGGCGCACACCTGACACTGACGGAAAACGACTATGTCTGCATCATGACGCCCGGCCATCAGGCCGACCGCGAGATCCTGCTGCAGGCCCTGCGCTCCCCCGCGACCTACATCGGCTGCATCGGCAGCCGCCACAAGATCGCCGCGACCAACGCCTATCTCATGGCCAACGGCATCCCGGAGGCGGACCTTGCCCGCGTCCACGCGCCGATCGGGCTGGAGATCTACGGCCAGACCCCGGCGGAGATCGCCGTCTCCGTCGCCGCGGAGATGATCCGCCACCGCGCGCTGCGCGCCGGGACCGACAAGAAGCCGTCGAAGGGGTGAGGACATGCACGTATTTCTGACCGGACCCGTACAGATCGGGAAAAGCACCCTGCTCCGCGCCTCGCTGGACGCGCTGCTGCCGCAGAAGCTCGGCGGCTTCCGGACCGTCTCGGCCCAGCCGCAGGCCGACGGCAGCCGCCCGGTCTACCTGCACCCCGCGTGCAGCCCGGACGAGCTGCACGAAAGCGCCAACCGCGTCGGCATCCGGCGGCCGGGCCTCGGCATCGTCTCCTTCCCGGCCGCATTCGAGACAGCGGGCCTCGCCGCGCTGGCGGGCGCGGAGGACTGCGACCTTCTTCTGGTGGACGAGATCGGCCGCATGGAGCGGCGGGCGGAGGGCTATTCCGCGCGCATCCTGACGCTGCTGGACGGCGGCGTGCCCATCCTCGGCGTCGTCCAGAAAAAGGCCGACACCCCGCTGGCCCAGGCCATCCGCTCCCACCCCCGCGTCCGCCTGATCGAGGTATCCGAAGAAAACCGCGATACCCTCCTCCCCACCATCCTCGAAGCCCTGCGGAGCTGAGCATCCCGGATATACAAACCGCGCCGCTGACAAAATCCAGCGGCGCGGTTTTTTCAAGAAAATTCTGCACCGGTCGCCGGGCGCATCCGGCGAAAGCCGATGGCGGTCAATACAGGGCGTTCCCGCAGCTTATGCCCACACGAACCAGCAGTAGAGGTAGCCGGTGAGGACGGCGAGGAGGGTGAAGGGGACGCCGATCTTGAGGAAGTCGGTGGCCTTGACCTCGTAGCCCTCCTTCTGCAGGATGCCGATGGCGGCGATATTGGCGGACGCGCCGATGGGCGTGAGGTTGCCACCGAGCGTCGCGCCGACGAGCAGGCCGAAATACAGCACGTGCGCGTCGCAGCCCATCATGGCCGCGATGCCCTGCACGACGGGCAGCATCGTGGCGACGTACGGGATATTGTCGATGAAGGCAGAGATGATGACGGAGCCCCAGACGATGATCGAGTACATGCCGAACAGGCTATTGCCGCCGAGCTTGACGAACAGGGCGCTGATGTCCTCGATGACGCCCGTCTCAGTCAGCGTGCCGATGACGACGAACAGGCTCATGAGCAGCAGGAGCGTCTCAAAGTCAATCTCGCCCAGCGCATATTTGATGGGGCCGAAGTGCTTTTTCTGGAGAATGGAGCGCACGAGGCCGATGAGGAACAGCGTCATGCAGATGAGGCCGTTCGTCAGCGCCGGGCGGCCCGGGATGAACGACGCCGCGATCAGCAGCACCACCGTGCCGCACAGCAGCCAGGTCGGGAACAGGTCTTCCACGGCCGTCGGCTCGCCGACGGTGACCTTGCCCTTCTCCTTGCGGAAGATGAACATGATGACCGGGACCGTGACGAGCGCGCCCAGCTCCACGGCAAAGAAGATGGAGCATTTGCCGTCCATGAAGAGGAAGTCCAGGAAATCCATGTTGGCGTAGCCGCCCAGCATGATGGACGTCGTGTCGCCGACCAGCGTGGCCGCGCCCTGCAGGTTGGAGGAGACCGCGATGCAGATGAGCAGCGCGACCGGGGAGGTCTTCAGCTTCTTGGCGATGGACAGCGCGACCGGCGCGATCATCAGGACCGTCGCCACGTTGTCAACGAACGCGGACACGACGCCGGCGAAGACCGACAGCGCGACCGCCACCCACATGACGTTGGGCGTCTTCTGCAGCAGCAGGTCCGCCATACGCTCCGGCATTTTCGACTCGATGAACAGCGCGACCGTGCCCATCGTACCGGCCAGCATCAGAAGGACGTTCCAGTCGATGGCCGAGAAGACAGATCCGAGCGGCATCGCGCCGGAGACGACAAAGATGACCGCCGAGATCAGCGCGACATACGGCCGCTTCTTGGGCAGGGCGATCATCAGGATATACGTGATCGCGAAGAGGATGATGGTGAACAGCTTCATGACAGGGCTCCTAACTTTTCTTTTTCATTTCTTCCGGGAATATTTTACCGCTGCCCGGGGCTCCGGGCAGCCGGATAAAATCGCAGGGGCCGCGGCGCTCAGTCCGCAAAGAAGGTGATCTTCCCGCTCGTGATGACCGTGATGATGTCCGCGATCATACACACGACGGTCACGATGCGCGAGACGTTCGCCAGGGCGGCGGGCAGCTCGACAAAGGACAGGATCGACAGCACATAGGCCGCGGCCATGATCCAGCCGATGACCTTCGCGGCCGTCGTCTTCCCGGCCGCGCGGTAGAGGCCGCCGACCAGACCGTCAAGGAAAATGACCAGCACGAGCAGCAGCCACTTCGGCAGCTGCTCGATCCCGTTTCTCAGCTTTTCCAGTGTTTCCATGTTTTTTGTTCTCCTTTTGCTCCGGTTTGGAGCGTTTCTTTTTTTAGACGGATCGGCAGAAGGAAAGGTTCCCGCCGCCGGGAATTTTTTTACGCCATCCGCTGGCCGTTAATCACGAGCGCGAAATGCAGCCCCAGCTTCTCCGCCGCGCGGCGGCACAGGAGCATGCGGTCCATGAAGATCTCAAAATACTCGATCACCGCGCACACCTCCGTGTCGATGGCGAGCGTGAGACAGATCTCCTTGTCGGTGAGCGTGACCTCGTGCTTTTTGACGGAGTAGTTGACGCGGTCGTGGATGTCGAAGGCGGCGCGGGCCTTCGGCCGCACACGGTTCGCGCGCACGTCCATCTTATCTGCCAGGATGAGTGCCGCTGCCACGGGGTTGACCGGGAAGGCGGTCTTCTCGTCGTGGTTGCCGATGGCGGTGATGATGGTGGCGGTCTCCTCGGGCGCCGCGCCCATTTTATCGAGAATACGGAAGGCCATGACCGCGCCGGACTGCGCATGGTCGATGCGGTTGATGACGTTGCCGATATCGTGCAGCCAGCCCGCGATGGCGGCGAGCTCGCACGTGCGGTCGTCATAGCCCAGCGTCTTTAAAATGGCGCTCGCCTGCGCCGAGACAAGGCCCACGTGGGCAAAGCTGTGCTCCGTAAAGCCCAGCGCGGACAGCGATTCGTCCGCCTTGCGGATATAGCTCGTGATCTCCTCGCTCTGCTTGACCTGTTCCAGTGTGATCGACATAGGCGCTCCTTTTCTCTTTCTTTTACAGGTTGGCCAGCGTGGTGCCCGTCAGCCAGTGCAGCAGCTCCTCAGGAGTAGCGGGCTTGCCGGCTGTGAAAAACTCTGTCCGGCCGGGGACCATCTGCGTATCGTCGTCGCTCTCGGCCCAGGTGACGCGCTGCAGCACGCGCAGCTTGCAGGTGCCAAGATCCGTGATCTCCGGCGGCACCTGCCGGTGCTGGATGAGGATGGTCACGCCGTAGTTATCCGAGGTCCAGCGGCCGAAGTTCGTCGTCGGCTTGCGCCATTTCCAGCGGCAGCGGGCCCCGCCGTCCTCCATCTTCACGAGCTTCAGATAGCCGCCCTCCACGTCCTGCACACAGCGCATGAGCCAGATGACGTGGTAGCCCGCCTTCTGAAAAAACTCGCAGACGTCGAAAAAATGCGCCTTCATCAGCAGCCCGTCCTGCAGCATGACGACAAACTGGTTGATCTGGATATAGGCAATGCGGGTCTGCCCCTCGACGGTGACCGGCACGTTGCGGTTTTCCTCCGGCACGAGCGACTGCCAGCGCGCGAGCCACGCCTGCTGACTGTCCGCTTTTTCCTGGCGTCTTCTTCTGATGGCGTCAAACAGCATGGCCGGTCCTCCTGGCAGATCTTTTGGCATTTTATCATTTTAGATTTTACCTGCGCAGAAAATACTTGTCAAGTAAATTGACGGATCGATCCAAAACTATTAAAATAAAGGAAATCAGGAGGACGTTTTATGGATCAGCATCCGTCTGTCAACAATCTGTATCTCTCCGAACGCCTGCAGAAAACGCTTGCGGGCGTCGGCAGCCATACCGTCACGACCGTCATCGCCCCCATGGGCTACGGCAAATCGACCGCCCTGAAATGGTGGCAGCAGCAGCTGGCCGCCCGGATCCCGCACGCAAAGATCTTCCGCCAGCTCGTCGCGGCCGACAGCCGTCAGGATTTCTGGGACGGCTTCTGCCGCGCGCTGCGGTCGCGGCCCGTGCTCGCCGGGCAGCTGCAGGCGCTCGGCTTCCCGGCCGACCCGCATACCATGCGCCTGCTGCACGAGCTGCTGCAGGACGCGCTGGCCGGGCATCCGGATCCCGTATTTTTCATTCTCGACGACGTGCATCTGCTGCAGAGCGTCGATCTGCCCGGCATCGTCTCGTTCCTTGCCGAGCGGCTGCCGCCGCAGGTCCACATCGTCCTGCTCTCGCGCAACCAGATCTTCTCCGCCGCCGCGCAGCTGCGGCTGGGCAGCGGCCTTCTGACGATCGGCGCGGCCGACCTTCGGCTGCGGCCGGAGGAGATCTGCCGGTATGCCGCCTGCTGCCGTCTTCCGATGACGCTTTCGCAGGCGCAGGCGCTTTTCGCCGTGAGCGAGGGCTGGCGGGCCATGCTCTATCTGATGTTCCGCGCGTATTGCCAGACCGGCGTCTGGCAGCCGGACTCCCGCAGCGCCGACACGCTCATCGAGCAGGTCATGCTCGACCCGCTGGACGAGCGGCGGCGGCTGTTCCTGCTCAAAAACTGCCTGACCGAGGAATTCACCGCCGAACAGGCCTGCTTCGTCTGGCAGGAAGCCGACGGCGAGGCGCTGCTGCACGATCTGACGCACAACAACGCCTTCATCACCACCGGCGACGCGGGCGTCTACCGCTGCCACCACATGCTGCGGATGCTGCTGCGCCGGAAGTTCGCGCTGCTGGACGAGGCGCTGCAGCAGTCGGTCTGCCGCAGGCTCGGCCAGTGGTACAGCCGGGCGGGCGAGGAGCTGCTGGCCGCGGAGTTTTTCTGCCGCGGCGGCGACTGGGACGGCGTCCTGACCGCCGCGGCGCGCGACTGCGGAAAATCCATCTGCGGCGAGCACCGGCAGATGCTGCTAAGCTGGTGCCAATCGTGCCCGGAGGAGGCGCTCCGGCGGCACCCGGACGCGCTTTGCGTGCTGATGCGCAAGCTCTATTCCTTCCGGCAGATCCCGGAGCTGCTGCGGCTGCAGAAGCTTCTGCTTGAGAGCCTGCAGGCCGGCAGTAGCCTTTCCGAGGCGGAGAAAAGCAACTATCTCGGCGAATGCGACCTGGTGATGAGCTTTCTGCGCTACAACGACATCGCCGCCATGAGCGAGCTCCACCGCTCGGCCTGCGCGCGCATGACGCGCACGACCCGCTGCATCGACCTCGGCGGCACGTGGACCTTCGGCTCGCCGTCGGTCCTCATGATGTTCCACCGCACACCCGGGCAGCTCGACGAGGAAAACGCGCAGATGCGCGCGTGCATGCCCTACTACTACAAGGTCACCGACGGCCACGGCAGCGGCGCGGAGCACTCCATGCAGTGTGAGACCGACCTGCTGCGCGGGCGCTTCACCGACGCGGAGATCGGCTGCCATCTGGCCAGAGACGCCGCGCAGGCGCGCGGCCAGTACAGCATCCTCCTCACGGCGGAGTTTACCGCCCTGCGGCTTTCCCTTCTGCAGCATGGAGAGGCCGGGATCGACGAGACGCTCGCGCAGCTGCACGGGACGCTCAAATCGCAGCGGCAGTTTCTGCTCCTGCGCACACTCGACCTCTGTCAGGCGTGGCTGGACGCCATGCGCGGCCGCGCGGACCCAGGCGCGTGGTATCTGACACCGGAGGCGGACGCATCGTTCCTCAGCCCGGTGCTGCCAATGCTGCGCATCGTGCAGAATGAGGTGCTGCTGGCCCTTGGCGAATGGACGAAGCTGCTCGCCCGCGGCGAGAGCTGCGCCGCGCTGAACACCGCCTTACATACCTGCCTGGCGGATATCTATCTGCATATCCAGCTCGCCTGCGCGCAGTTCCAGCTCGGCCGCCGGGAGGATGCGCAGCGAGAGCTCGGCACGGCCCGGCGCCTCGCCGCGCCGGACGGCCTGACCCTGCCGTTCACGGAGCACGCGGCGCTGCTCGGCCCGCTGCTGCGATCGCCGGAGACGGCCGCCGTGCGTTCGCGCGTCAGCAGTCTCAGCCCGCGGGAGCTGGAGATCGCGCAGCTCGCCGCCGCGCGCCGGACGAACGCCGAGATTGCCGAAGCGCTGCACCTGTCGGAGGCCACCGTCAAAAACCACCTCAAACGCATCTTTGACAAGCTCGGGCTTGACGGCGGCGCGCGCGGCAAGCGGATGCTGCTGGCCGATGTGCTGCCCAAGATTAGCCCCTGAGGGGCCTATGAAACCCGATCACTCCACGGTAAACTGGTATCAGACCGTTTATCGTGGAGTGTTTTTCAATTTCAATCTGGGAGGATCATCATGAAAAAAGTCAGGAACCTGCTTCTTGTGCTGTTGGCTGCGGTCCTGTGCCTGCTGCTTCTGACCGGCTGCGGCGAAAAGGACGTGACCGTCTCCGTCACACTCGTCAACCGCTCCGGACGCGAGATCTCGTCCATCAGCATCACCCCCTCGACCAGCACCGAATGGGACACCGAATTTGTCGACGGCGCGTTCGCCGACGGCGAGACCATCAGTGCCAATCTCGGCACCTACAAGGAATCCGAGGTCCCCTCTGCCTATAACATCCTCGTCTACAACGACGAAAACTACATCCTGTACGACACCAGTGTCGACGAGCTGGATTTCGCGATCCAGGACGGCGACTATATCATCTTCCTGCCGCCCGAGGGCGAGGTGCCCATCGAGATCGCGCACGACTATGATCCGTCCGACTATGACGAGGCGGATGAGACCGCCTATGTCTCTGAAGAGACCGAGCCCACGCTTTCCGGCGATCTGAGCGGCTATACCGGCTGCTGGAAGCTCGCGGACGAGCCGTTCTACTTCGTCATCAACGAGGACTACGAGTGGATCGCCATCAACCTCTACGGCGAGCAGGTCGGCCCCGGCTACGTCGTGGACGAGGGCGAGAACATCACGCTCTGCATGGAGGATGATTCCCAGCTCGTCTCCCTGTGGCAGACGGCCTACGGCGCTCTGAGTGATGCGAACGGCAATACGCTCACCGCCATGGACTACATCATGCTCCTGCCCACGCCCGAGGACGATCTGAACCAGACCGCCGCCTTCCCCGGCGGCTTCACCAACGTCACCATCGACTACCCCATCCAGATGGAGGCGCATGAGCAGCCGAACGTCTCGAACGCGCTGAGCTTCAACGCCGTGATGGAAGACGGCACGGACGACTATTACTCCAACATCATGATCGCCTTCCAGCCCATCGAGGGCTTCGACCCCTACATGGAAAAGGGCGCGGCCACCGCGAAGGCCTACATGGTCAAGATGCTCGACGACTTCATGAAGAGCATGTACGGCAGCTATCTCATCAAGTCCTTCGGCTCGGACTTCAAGGATAACGGCGACTATTACAGCCTGACCGGCTATATGTGGCTCGACGGCGACGTCTTCTCCGGCGACCTGACCCAGCCGGTGCGCGGCTGCATGGAGGTCCGGTACTACGGCCCGACGGGCTACGCCCTCGTCGCCACGACCATCGCGCTCGAAGGCCGCATCCGCAACTACTTCGACATCTGCAGCAACATGCTCACCACCCTCTCCTACACCGCCGGCTGGAGCACCGCGCCCAAGCCCGTGCCTGCCCAGCCCGCCTACTCCGGCGATTCCGGCGACTACGGCACGCCGTACTACTGGTACGACGAGGACGGCGACGTCTGGTACTGGAACGGCTATGAGAACGAGTTCATCAGCTACGGCTCCGACGGCTATATCGATGACGACACCGGCGAATACATGGAATCCAACGACGCCGGCTGGGATTACAGCGACGAATATTACGACGACTACGATCCGTGGTCCGATCCCGGCGACGGCTGGGGCGACTACACCGAAGACGACGGCTGGGGCGACTACTTCTAAGCTCTACAGCCTCACGCACCCGAAAGGAGGACGCCCATGCGCGCAGATCTTGCTCTGATCGGCTTCATCCTGACGCTGGCGGGCGGCATCACGCTGCTCGTACTGCGCCGGCGCCGCGGCGGCGTGCCGCTGCTGCTGGGCGGGATCGTTCTGCTGCTGGCCGCAGCCGCGTTCGCGCTGTATCTGGCAGCGACGCTTCTGCTGGTGCTGGCAGTCCGGTAGCTCCGTTTGCGAAAAAAGAAGAAAAATGACACAGGATTTCACAGATATTTAAAATCTACCCTCTAAGTTTTTTAATACCATCCTGATATTCTATACTTGCAAGAAGCAAACGTCTTTTTCATTTTTCTCCTTTTCTCCATATTGTTTAGAACGCGCGCAGACAAACTGGTCATTTGTCTGCGCGTATTCTTTTGCCCGCCTTGTTTTTCCCCGCCCTGCGTGCTAAACTATCCAAAAAAGTTACTTGGAGGCCCTGTCATGATCTATACCGTTACGCTCAATCCCGCGCTGGATAAAACCGTGCAGATCCCCTCGTTCCGTCTGGGCGAGGTCAACCGGATCTCGGCCATGCGCACCGACCCTGGCGGCAACGGCATCAACGTCTCCAAGGTCCTGCGGGAGCTCGGTGAACCGAGCGTGGCCGCGGCCATCCTCGGCGGCGCGGCCGGGCAGAAGATCGAGTCCGCGCTGCGCGCGCTCGGCATCGAGGGCATGTACCTGTTCACCGGGCACGAGACACGCACGAACCTCAAGATCGTCGACCCCACGCTGCACACCAACACCGACGTCAACGAGCCGGGTGCCCCGGCGGACGAAGCCGTCCTTTCTAAGCTTCTCACGCAGCTGACCGGCCGACTGCACCCGGGCGATCTGGTCGTGCTGTCCGGTAAGGCGCCCGCGGGCGCGCCGGATACGCTCTACCGCGACTGGATCCTGGCCTGCCGCGCCGCCGGTGCGGCCGTGTATCTCGACGCCGAGGGCGAGCTGCTGCGGCAGGGCGTCACGGCCGGTCCCGCGCTCATCAAGCCCAACCAGGCGGAGCTCTCCGGCGTGATGGGCCGGCCCCTTACGACCGAGGACGAGACGATCCGGGCCGCGCAGGAGCTGCTGGCGCAGGGCGTCGGCTGCGTGGCCGTGACGATGGGCGCGGGCGGCGCACTTTTGTGCTGGACGGACTGCGTGCTGCGCTGCGAAAGCCCGCGCGTGCCGGTCGGCAGCACGGTCGGCGCGGGTGACAGCGTCGTCGCGGCGCTGGCCTACGCACAGCAGCGGCAGCTCTCGCGTGAGGATACGGCCCGCCTCGCCATGGCGACGGGCGCGGCCAACGTCATGTGCTCCGGCACGCAGGCAGCCAGGCTTGGTGACATCGAACAGCTCCTGCCGCAGGTGCGCGTCACCAGACTGTGAACTGTTCACAATTTCTTTACCGGTTTTTGAAACCCTGTTCAAAATCTTCCGCTATATTTGGAATATAAGAAGTGAAATAAACCGATCGGTTCTCTTCTGCATCTTCCGGCGATGCGCCCGGCTGATGCCGCGGAAATATCTGCGGATAAGCCGACAGCCGCGCGCGTGACAATCGCCGTCACCCCTCTTCTTTTGGAATCCTCTCCAACCCATCCTTACGCGCAGGCCAAAGGCGGTCTGCGCGTAAGCCGATGGCAAATAAAAGCAGCAGCCCGGACACTTTCGTGTCCGGGCTGTTCGTTTTATGCCGCAGCTTTTTCGCGGGGGTCCAGGAAGGTGCTGGGGTGTTTTTTGCAGGTCGCAAGGCTCACGAGCACAAGCGCCAGCGCACAGGCAATCGCCCCCGGGACTGTCGCGCCGAGGCCGAAGGGCTGCCCCAGCAGCTTCCACACGATCGTCACCGAAAAGCCCGCGCCCATACCGGCCAGGATCCCGGCTTTCGTCGCCTTTTTCCAGTACAGCGCCGCAAAGGCGGGCAGGCCCGCGGCGGCCGCATAAAAGCTCCAGGCAAACATCAGGATATTGTACGCATTTTTGATATACAGCGCGATGAACAGCGCGCCCAGCGGCAGGATCACCGCGAACACACGCGTCAGCCGCAGCTCCTTTTTCTCCGGGATATCGGGCCTGAAGACCTTGTAGATATCATGCACGCAGGTCTGTACGGAGACGATCAGATAACTGTCTGCCGTGGACATGATGACAGACAGGATGCCCGCCAGCGCCAGACCTGTCAGGCCGACCGGCAGGATCTCGATCGCCAGCGCCGGGACGACTGCGTCGGTCGAGCCGTAGGCCGCGAGCTTCTCCGCCGGGACCAGCTGGTGCGCCACGACGCCCATGAACCACACCAGCGGGATCGTCAGTCCGTAGGCCAGCGTCCCGAGGAACAGCCCCTCCTTGGCCGACTTGCGGTTCTTGGCAGCAAAGGCCCGCTGCCACATCTCCGCGCCAGCGAGGGTGAAGACGAAATAGGTGATGATATCGCCGACGATGCTGCCGTCCAGATACGGCTTCGCCAGCTCTGGCGCGAGATTCTGCACAAAATTGCCGATCCCGCCGAGCTTGATGAGCGACGACGTCGGAATGAGGATATACACGAACAGGATCAGCATGACAAACTGAAAGATATCCGTATAGATGACACCGAACAAGCCGGAGCTCGCCGTATAGATGATGAATACCGCGCAGGCGATGAGCGCGCCCATCTCATACGAGATGCCGATCTCGCCGCCGAGCATGTTGATGATCGTCGCAGTCGCCGTGACCTGCGAGGCGACAGTGCCCATCATCGTGAACGCGATCAGGCAGCCGAGCACGACCTTGGCCGTCTTCCCGAAACGCTGCTCAAACAGATCCGGGATGGACGTGACGTTGAATTTCCGTCCGACGTCGGAAATACGTCCGGCAAAGCCGGAGAAGATAAACATCCCGAGCAGATACGGCAGCGCCGTCATGATGGCCTTGAAGCCGCTGGAATACGCAACGCCCGCACGGCCCATCAGGCCGCTGCCGCCGATGATGGTCGCGCATACCGTGGCCATCAGCACCAGCGGCCCGAAGGACCGTCCGCCCAGGTAATAATCGTCCATGCTCTTGACCTTTTTGACCACGACCAGGCCAATGAGCACCATGGCGATCAGATAGGCCGCAATGATGGCCAGATCGATCGCGTGAATTTCGTTATGAACCACAAGTGTCTCCTTTCCCTTCCGGCAGGCAGACACCTGCCGGACTCATGTTGCTTCCGTTTTCCTGAAAAACCGGGCGACAGCCTCCCGGGCCTCCGGGTCGCCCACAAAAAAGACCAGATCGCCCCCATACAGCTCCGCGTACGGGCCGGGTGAGATGAACATGGCCTCTGCGCGCCGGATCGCGACGACGGTCGCGCCCGTTGCCTGCCAGAAATGGAGCGAGCCGAGGCTCCGCCCCGCATCCGGCCAGTCCTGCGGAACGCGGCAGGCATAATTCTGCAGCTGCTCTGCAGCCTGTATGGGCTGCATGGGATCGTCCAGAATGCTGCCGCACAGCTCTGAGACCTGCCGCGCGACCGTCTCCTGCTGGGCGAGCAGCGCGCGCAGCTTCTGCTTTTTCCGCCGCAGCTCGAGCTTTTCGCCGATCATTTGCAAATAGCGCTTCGCATTCTCAGCGGAGCGCACGTACACCCCGCTCTGCTCCTTGACCGTTACGACCTGCATATCGCGCAGCAGCTGCACGGCCTTGCGGATCGTCTCTGGAGAGACCTGATACTCTGACGAGAGCTTTGACCGCCCGGAAAGCTTTTCCCCCTCGGCAAACTGTCCCTCCGCGATCCGCCCGGCGACGGATCCCGCGATCCGCATATATTGCGGGAGTTCCTCGTTCTCCATACCGGCGCCCCCTTTCCCGCGATTTTATACCATTATACAAACTGACAACTTTCTTTTCAAGATGAATTTTCAGTTTTTAACGAAATCCAAATCTCCCAGGGCAAAAAAATCCGGCTGCACAGCAGAGCCGTACAGCCGGAAGCTTGAGGAGGCTATTTTGATTAGATCATTCTGACCTTGTCGTCCGACAGGAAGAACAGCGCCAGCGCGCCGGGGCCGACGTGCGAGCCGGTCACCGGCTCGTAGTCCACCAGCAGGATCTGCTTCGGCGGGCAGCTGCTGCGGCGCAGCAGCGAGGCGAGGATCTGCGCGTCGGGTGCGCAGTCGGCATGCGCGATGCCGACCGTCTGCGTCTGCGCGTCGCGGACCAGCTCTTCATAGCGTTTGGCAATGGCCTCGATGGCACGCTGGCGGCCACGGAGCTTGGCAAAACAGACGATCTTGCCCTGCGGGTCGCCCTTGAGCAGGGGCTTGATCTGCAGCACGGTCCCGACGGCGGCTTCGAGATTGGACAGGCGGCCGGTCCTGCGGAGGTAGCGCAGGTCGTCGACCGTGAAGATCTGCGCCATGCGGTGCCGCAGCGAACGCAGAAGGGCGTAGGTGTCGTCGATGCTCATCCCCTCGCGGCGGCAGTCGACCGCGCGCATGACGAGCAGACCCTCACCGAGCGAGGCGCTGTAGGTGTCGACGAGCAGGAGCTTGCGCGCCGGGAATTCCTCGCGCAGCTGGCGCGCGGCGATCTGCCCGGAGGCGTAGGAGCCGCTGATACCGGAGGACATGCTCACGAACAGCACGTCCTCCCCTGCCTCCAGCATCGGGGTCAGCACATCGAGATAGCGCTGCGGCGGGATCTGCGAGGTCGAGACCTTCGTCCCGCTGCGCATCTGCGCATAAAAGGTCTTCGCGTCGAAGGTATTGAGGTCCAGACATGCCTGCTCATCTCCGTCCGCGTGGAAGGTGAAGGGAATGATCGTGATATGCTCCTGCTGCAGATACGCAGTCGGGAGATTGGCCGAGGTATCGGTTACGATTCTAAACATGATGTTGCTTCTTTCTGCATGTAATCTTATATATTAGGTTACCACATATCAAGTGCAATGTCAATTCGTCTTCCAGTACAAATATTCGTTGCATTTTGCCCGGGATGTGCTATACTGGTTACGGAAGGTGTGTGTAAGTTTATGGAATTCGACAATGACCTTGTCGTGGGCAAGCTGCGGCGCTGGGAAAAGTATCTCGCCGTCTACCGTCTGCCCGCATGGGAGCAGATCCCGGATCTCGGGCTGTATATGGAGCAGGTCGTGCTGCTTCTGCGGCAGCACCTTGACTATCTGCCGCCCGAGCTCAAGCAGCCCGAGCCCATCACGGCGGCCGCCATCAACAACTACGTCCGCACCCGGCTTCTGCCGGAGCCGCGCAAAAAGCGCTACTACCGCGTGCATATCGCCTATCTGATCATGATCTGCACGCTCAAGCAGGCGCTCCGCCTGTCCGAGCTGCAGACGCTGCTGCCCGGCGATCTTCCGGAGGACGAAGTCCGGCGCACCTATGACGCCTATGTGCGGCGGCACCAGCTGTGCGCGCAGTATTTCATCGACCAGGTCCGCCTGACGGCCGCCGCCATGTTTGACCGCGAGGTCACCATGGAGCTTGCCGTCCGCGACACCCCGGAGATGATCACCTCCGCCGCCATCCTGAGCGGCTTCGCCCGCCTCTTCGCCGAAAAGCTCCTGCTCCTCGAAGGCAAGACCCTCGCCACCGGCGGCAGCATCGAGGTCCGTACATGACAAAAACCACCTCCGGCAGCTGCCGGAGGTGGTTTTCTTTTTTTCGTTATACCCCGATCCTTTGTGTGCGCCAGGCGTCTCCGTGCGTACCATATAAAAAATCAAATTCATGCAGAAAAATCCGCCGGTCTGTGATAGAATCAAAGCAAGCTGTGCGCAGGGCGGCCTGCGCGGATTCTGACGGAAGGATAAACGAACATGAAACTTGTGATTCTGGATGGTTATACGGAAAATCCCGGCGATCTGAGCTGGGATGGGCTGCGGGAGCTGGCGGAGGTGACGGTCTATGACCGGACGAGCCTGACGGATCCCGCGCAGACGATCGCGCGCATCGCGGACGCCGAGATCGTGCTGACCAACAAGACGCCGCTGCCGCGGGCGGTCTTCGAGGCCTGCCCCAACATCAAAATGGTCGGCGTGCTGGCCACGGGCTACAACGTCGTGGATATCGCCTGCGCCAGGGAGCGCGGCATCCCCGTCTGCAACGTCCCGGCCTACGGCACCGCCTCGGTCAGCCAGTACGCCATCGCCCTGCTGCTCGAGGCCTGCCACCACATCGGCCACCACAGCGACGCCGTCCATGCCGGCCGCTGGGCCAGCTGCCCCGACTGGTGCTTCTGGGATTACCCGCTCATTGAGCTCGAGCATAAGACGATCGGCATCATCGGCTTCGGCCGCATCGGCCAGTCGACCGGCCGCATCGCAAAGGCGCTCGGCATGCGCGTGCTGGCCTATGACGTCTTCCCCACCGACGCCGGCCGCGCCGTCGGCGAATACGTCGATCTGGACACGCTGCTCGCCGCCTCGGACGTGATCGCCCTGCACTGCAATCTGACGCCGGAGAACGAGAAGATCATCTGCAAAGCGAACATCGACAAGATGAAAGACGGCGTGATCCTCGTCAACAACGCTCGCGGGCAGCTCGTGGCCGAGCAGGATCTGGCCGACGCGCTGAACAGCGGCAAGGTCGCCGCCGCCGCGCTCGACGTCGTCTCCACCGAGCCCATCCGCAGCGACAATCCCCTCCTGCAGGCCAAAAACTGCATCCTCACCCCGCACATCTCCTGGGCCCCCATCGAAAGCCGCCAGCGTATCCTGGACTGCACCATCCGCAACGTCCGCCAATTCCTCTCCGGCACCCCGGAAAATAACGTGTGGCAGTAAGCTGCCTGATCTCATGCGGCAAGAGCACCGTATTTCGTGAAATACGGTGCTCTTGTACGTTTCCCGGCACATCGGCAGCTGATTCAGGCCTCCAGTTTTGCGGAATCTGTCGTATATTGCCCCGCAGTCCATCACCCGCATAAAAACCGCCCGGTCATCCTGCGGATGGCCGGGCAATTTTATGGGTTCACGGGCGGATGATGCAGTCGGCCTGGAGCTGCTTTTCGGCGATGACGTACATGTTGGTCACTTCGCCGACACGGAGCTTTTCGGTCAGGCCGTAGTAATTGAGGCAGGTGCCGCAGGTCAGAATCTCGACGCCCTGGCTCTGCAGCGCCTGCAGGTCCTCGAGCGAGGCCGAGCCTTCGCAGGTGACGGCCGCGCCGGCGTTGTAAAACAGGATCGTCGCGGGCAGCGTCTCCTGCTGCGTGAGCGCGAACAGGAACGCCTTGAGCAGGGCTCTGCCGAGCTCCTCGTTCCCCTCGCCCATGTGGTCGGCCGAGATGACGACGACGGTCTTTTTCTGCGCCGCCGGGGCAGTGCAGGCGATCGCCTCCTCTTTCGGCAGCTCCGCGCCCTCCGCCGCGGTGATGGTGACGCGGTATTCGGCGTCCGAGATCGTCTCGACCTCGATGCTGCAGCCCTTGCTCTCGGCCAGCCGTCGGAGATTCTGCACCGCCGTTTCATTGTCGACCAGCGTCTCCACGCTCCCCGCGCCGCCGAGCGACTGCAGCGCCCGCAGCGTCTTCACGACCGGCAGCGGGCAGGCCTCCCCCATCGCATTGATCCGGATCATAACCCTTCCTCCTTCGTGCTCCTGTCAGAAATATAACGTCTGCCTACAGTATATCCCCTCCCCACCCCGGATGCAAGCATTTTCGCCGCATCAGCGGTCACGATTTTGAGAGGAGGATCGACGGAGCAGGTGAGAGATGACTTTTTGATGCAACGCATAAAAAAGTCGTCGCGAACTAGCGCAGTCTGCGACGACGATGTATGATCGCTACACAAAAGATGAAATCCTTCCCCCAATCAAATCTGTGTATAGGGAAGGCTTTCCAAGCGCACCTCGTAAAGCTGATTCTCTCTACACAGTTGATTTGCTTCATAAAAAAGCGACCTTTGCACAAATGAGATAAATCCGAATCATTTTGGCTGTGTATGCTTCTATGTGCGCATATCCCATATAAGCACACCTGTGTACACTATACAAATATGCCAGCATCCCCGCATCATAGCAGTCGGCACAATGCGCTTGTGCCGGAAAAATACGCATTATTCTTAGCGTTCTTTTGATGCAGTGCTCTGCAACATCCTCAAACGGGTATTTCAGCAGGAGCAAATCAGCACGTTCTGCGTGATTCCTGCGCCCCCGTTCGATTGCTCGATAGCAGTATTCTCCGATTAATATGATTTTTCCAGTTTCTTTTGGCCTTTGCTTTTACCGTGCTCACGTGTCCCGAAAAACTCGTCTTTGCGTTTTAAGACTGGGTCATACCAGTCAGCCTTCTGCTTTGCCCACTCGACCCAGGCGGCGCCTTCCTCCATAAGTTCTCCGCGCTGCTCGACCGCAGAGACATATGCCCTGATTCTGCAAGCGACCTCAAAATCCTCCGCTTCATGCACGAGTGCGTTGGTACGGTCCACTTCCTCGTTATACCGCTCACGCCGGGCATTTCGCTGTCGCTCTTCCTCTTCTCGCTTGCGTGCGGCTTCTTCACGCGCTTCTCGTTCGATGCGCAGTGTGTTTGCTGCCTCGTAGAGCAAAACAATGATATCGCCCAGCCGGTCTTCAATCACGTAGGATTTACAGTCGCGGAAGCATTTTTCCTTGCCCACTGCAAGAGATAGCTTCCCATTATACACATGATCATATTTTCGGATGTTCGGCTTTGATGCCCATGAATATTTCCGCTTTTCTTCTTCGTATTTGAGAAGCTGTATATTCTCTTCTCGTGTCGGAATATGCTCCACCGTATCTTGTGATTCAGAAACGGATAGAGAAACCGTTTCCCCATTGACGACGAACCTCAGATCATCTGTCAGAGAACAGCCAAGGGGTTCGATTGCTTTGATCAAAGCATCAAAAATGCGGCAAACGCTTGGCAGCGCCGTCTCAGATATCGTGTCAGCAAGAAATGGAACAGTCTCTTTATTTTGTCTGTTCCGCTACGGAGCCTTGTTTCGATTTTCCTTTTGCCAGACAGCGATTTTCTTTCTATGGGCAATAATTTTAGGGTGCATTCTGGAATTTTCATCCGGTAAAATGATTTGCGCTGCAACGGACAAAACAGCGGATTTCTCTTCTGGCGTCAGGAACTGGAGGACCTCAGCTGCGGTTTGCGGTCGTGCTTCAAGACCGGTCCTAACACCGGACTTTGCTGCCGGTTTGTCGCTGTGCGGCAGCGGTCCTCATTGTGAACAGCATATCCAATCGGCAGCAGGTTGTTGCGCATACCCAAAGTAAGGATATTTGGCGAGATGCTGAGGTAATCCGCCGCGATTTTTATGGTGATCTTTGCAGCATTACAGATCTCGTCATCGGTGTACTTCCCCATACAGTTCACCTCCTCCCAGCAGGACTTGTCAATTTTATATTATAACATAATTCGGCAAACATAAGATGATGAATGAAGTAAACTGTCAAAAAATCTCCAGAGCGCATTGTTTTTTAGGAGGATTCATTCTCCGGAAGCCCGGAAATCTTCTCGTTTCATGCGGTTGCGGTCATAAACTTTCCCACTCGGTACGCTGCGCGTCACGGGCGATATCCCGTACCAGCTTCCGCGCCGTTTGCTGTGAAATTCCTTCTGCGCCCGCTTGCGCTGCTTCTTCAGCGGTACTGTATTTGTCATACTTCATCTCCCCAATTTTACATTTGAATTACAAAGTGCGGTTTTGTCTTGCGTCCGGTTGTCATCTCTGATATTTTGTAATATCACAATCTTAAAGGAGGCAAGCAAAATGGACTTGAAGACATTCCCCGTGATTGACCTTGTTGCCACGGGAAACAACATCCGCCGTCTGCGTATGGAGCGCGGCCTGACTGTCCGGGAGCTGCAAAGCTACTTTGGCTTTGAAGAACCACGCGCGATCTACAAGTGGCAGAAGGGCGAGAGCCTGCCAACGGTAGACAATCTCTATGCGCTCGGAGTGCTCTTTGAGGTTCCGATGGATCAGATTCTGGTTCCTGTTATAAAACTGCATATCGTCAGTGAGCAGCAGGCCGAGACCTGCTGCTCACATCATTTTCTCCCCGGCTATTTTGGATACGGCAAGCGTCCGATGCAGCTTCCACCATTTGCTCCGTTCGCGCGGCTTACTGCGTGACAAGTCACACATTCAGCTTGGCGCACGGAAATATCCGAATTTGATCGTGATTGATCTCGTAATCAGCGAGTAGGCTTGCTTGCCTTACATATGGAGATGTCAGTTTGGATGCAGGAAAGCGTGTGATATAGAAAAAACGGTTTTTACGTAAGAGCGTCTGGTGAGGATGGAGAAGCAGAACGCTTCTTTTTTCATTCCATAGAAGCTCGTAGGGTGAGCCAAACCAGAATATCTTTCTAAAAGCGTGCAGCATTATCGTTCATCTGCACCTGAACCGGTATCCACATTCTCTTGGCTTGCCGCATCCAAAATAGCCGCGTACGCCGGGGCGTTATGCCCCGGCGGTTTCTGTATAGGCCTCGAATGCTTCGGCAAAGCTGGCGTTCACATCAAAGGGCGGCGCATAGTCCACCTTCGACGTGACAAGGCACAGGTCGATTCTGGCGGAAGTCTCATCCGCCTGCTGATTGAGCTTGCCGAGTGCAGCACGGATGACCTTGCGGTCGTAGTTGATCGTCGTCACCCGCCGCACATCGCAGCGGTAGGAGATTTGATTGCCCTCAGCGTTGAACCGGTAGCCGGTGCCGCCGTTTGAAATCGTCTGCTCGGAGCTGCGCAGATCATTCATCCGTTTGAACGTGCGGGCAATGCTCTGACGCGTTGCGTTGAGGCTGACCGCGCTGTCCATATCGATGTCCAGCTCCGATTTTGCCTTGCGGATGGCAGCGAACAGCTTGCCTTTCTCGTCCAGCAGATACAGGAGGAAACGGGCAATGTCTGTAATTCCCTCATAATACTCCGTTTCCGGCATCGCAAGGACGGTTTCGTCCTCCGCTTCCGCCATGACCTTATGGCGCAGATAGGTGTTCTCCACCCGCGTGACGTTGGAATCACGGTCAAGGGTGCTCTGCGCTTCGTCCAGAAACGACTGGAGCTTGTTCTGGTAGCGGAACGCTTCTTTCAGATTCATGTTTCTTCACCTCTGGTTTTCAAGTTATTTTCTGGTTTCATTGTAATGGTCTATCGTCTAAATGTCATGGAACTTGTGGTTCACCCCGTTCGGTTGATTCATGCTCCACCATTCTGTGAGCAGTATATCTTGATTTCTCAAGGCTTTCAGAAACGAAGAACTCCGCTTCTCGACAAAATTGTTCGAAAAGCGGAGTTCATTCACTTTATGGTCATTCGCTCTATTGCCGGTCAGATCTTCAAATACTCCATCATACTCCTCTGAAGCCGGTTGTGGATCTGCGTCAGTTCCTCCTTCGTGCAGCAGAAGAGAACTGGAATCTCCTCCAACGTATAGCCGCTGCTGAGCGTACCTGCCAGCCATTTTTCATCCTCCGGCAGTCGCTGCATATAATCCCGCAGGCAGACATACGAGCGAAAATCCGCATGCTTCGCACGAAAAACGCTCAGCAGCGGGGCCTTGCTCTCTGTGGTAAGCGGCTGATCTACTGATGGCGTGTAGTATCTCGCGGTCTCCTGGGCCTGAAAGGTACGCAGCTCTGTCTGGATCTCCAGATAAGCGCGTGCCCAGCCTCCGACGCCTGCCCATAGGAACTGCGCCGGATATTTCTGATATGTATGCAGGAACGTACACCAGCCGATGGAACGTGCATCATCCCCAAGTCTTTCCGGCAGGAAGAGATCCCGGCCGATGGTCTGGATCTTCTGATCGATCAGGCTTATTTCTCTGCAGGAAAACCGCCGCTTCATTGCTTTCTCCTTCCGCCTGCTTTTTTCACATTTTGACGGATCACGGCAATTTCCGGTTCCGGCAGATCCTTGCAGCAGCCGACCCAGGCATTCTCCGGCTCATACCACTCCATTTCATAGACGGCAGGCAGCTGTATTTCTCTGTCTTGCAATAGCTGCAGCAGTCTTTCGTGCCGCATACTGCTTCCATCCATATGAAAGTGAATATTCGGTGTCCGTTTCGGATAGAGCGCGATGCAGCGTCCGTCTGGGCTGATCCTGGCGCAGTAATCGCGCTGCTGCTCCGCTGCGTGCTTTCTCAGCTCTCCGTAGAGCGAGACCCGGCCGTCTTCGAGAATCTTGACGCGCGGCCGGTTTCGGACCGTGCAGGTTGTCGGAAAATCCAGAAACGTACAAAAATCGATGCCGCGCAAGTGTTCAAAAAAGTCCATATCTGCCTCCTTTATCGTTTGTCAAATCAACTGTATCTCCATCATAGAGGGACCGGACGCAAAATACAATTGACAAGTTATATCAATTTCTCGCCTGAAATCCATATCGTTTCCCGATATATTGTCGTTAGAAAATCTGATATAATGAAAAAATGCGGTGTAAGGCAGTCATTTTCAGCATTGGGCCGCCCGCATGACAACGCGATTGCCGAGTCTTTCTTTGCCTCCTTCAAAAAAGAAGAGGCGTACCGCAGAGAGTACACCTCAGAACAGAGCTTTCGAAAAAGCGTCGAACAGTATGTTATGTTTTATAATACCAGCAGGCCGCATCAAACGCTGAATTATCAGACACCGCAGGCGTTTGAAGAAGCCTACAGGGAACGTTTATAAAAAAGCTGTGTTCAAACAACGTCTTTCCGTAAAAATAATAGTTTCGCATTCTGAGAGTTTTGATGTGCATAAGCTCAGCAGATAAAAAAGAAAAACCTTGATTTCTCAAGGCGTTAAAGGCAAGAAGAAACCCGTTTTTCAACTGCCCTGCGTACTCCGGCTTAAATTCGCCGGTTTTGAGTTCAATTACCACGTAGCAGCGGAGGTTCAAGTTATAAAACAGCAGGTCGATATAAAAATCGTCGCCGCCGACATTCAGATGATACTGATTGCCGAGAAACGCAAACCCGGTCCCAAGCTCCAACAGAAGCTTCGTCACATCTTTCACGAGCGCCTCTTCGATTTCCCGTTCCAGCATATCCGTCTTGAACGGGATAAAATCGAAAATATACGGGTCTTTCATTGTCTGGATGGCAAGTTCACTCTGTGGGGACGGCAGCCGCAATTCAAAATTAGATACCTTTTCAGCCAGCGCCTGCCGCTGATATAGGTCACTCTCGATCTGATGCACCAGAACGTTGCGCGACCAGCCGTTTTTTCGACTCTGTTCTGCATACCACAGCCGTTCGACTTTGTCCGCGACCTTATCCAACAGAACAACGTTATGGCCCCACGGAATTTGTGCAACAGGTTGTTGCACAAATTCATCGGCTGAATACGCCTCCGCGAACTTCGCCATATATTTGAGATTCCGGACGGAATATCCCTTCATCTCTGGAAAGGACAACTTGATATCCGCGGCAAGGTTTTCAACAAACCTGCTGCCCCAGACCTTATGCGCGTTGATGACCGTACCGATGGCGTGATACAGTCGAAGCAGCTCGCAGTTTACCTGAACCGCCGCGCGATACTGCGCCGTGCGGATCTCCTGCTTGACTTGCTCGACTGTTTCCAGATATTCGTTTGCATTCATCAGCATCATTCATCCCTCCCTACAGACTTATTGTAACAGAGGAAAACGGGAAAAGCAAATGTACAATGTGTGCTGCCCACCCAATCAAGCACATTGGAAATACCAATTATGCCTTTAACCGCTCCCTATCCAGTGACAACTTCAGCAACAGCATCTTGAATTCCGGCGATATCCATGACGCGAATTCGCAGCCAATCATCGGATGCGCAAACGTTCCGCCGCCTTTACCTTGTTTGGAAGCGATACCGGTCGCCTTTGTTTTCTCGATCCATAGCTTTGGTGTCAAAGTAAACGAGGCAGTTTTCTTTTTCTCTAAAAGTTCAATGTAGCCCGCTTCTCTATAATCGGGGTTATTTTCCTGCTCCCACAGATTTAAAAAGGCTAGTGTATTTTCACTACGCAGCCAGCTCTGTATCACATATCCCGGGGTATTCCTGCTGTGATTTCGTGCAAGCTCAGTCAGCGAAATATAACTATCATCCTGCTTTTTGTGCTGAGGCTTCGACTGCTTTCTCTGTTCCATGCGGGTCAACACCTCCGCCTTACTTCTTTTATAGCCGGCAAGAACAGAAAGCCTGTATTCGTCAATCTCATTGTCCTTCGCAATTCGCAATATAATTCGGTCCCGCTCCTCACAGGTGATGATATCCTCAGCTACGAGGGGCTCCAACAAGTTTCCGATACCGATCATATCCACCAAACTAAGTTTCTCTGCCACACTGATCACCTCTTAAGGTCATTGTAGCATAATGCACAGAAATATAAAAGATGGATCAGTTCTGAGGCATAATATGCGAAACATAGCGCGTATTTTTTCTCGGCAAGCCCTCCTTGTCATAATCAATGTTACAGCGTGCCGCCTTTTCAAATTGTACATCCAGAAACTTCTTTAGCCCGATGATCGCCACATATTTTCCGTTAGAAAGAAGATGGTCTACCGCGGCACGAGTCCATTTTGCCTTTCCAGTCGGAGACGGTATTTGTTTTGCATAAAGCATATCCACAACCTTTCCCAAACTTGCCCCTGCCATATAGAAGTTAAAAATCAAGGCAACATTTTCTGCTTCGCTCTTATTGATTTCAAGTCCCCCACTGTTGATCAAAGTAAAACCATATGGTATTCTCATGTTTTGTTCCTCCTAAAATAAAAATTCCTATGTTTGCCATCTCATCCAAGAGATAAAACATAGGAATAAATGATATTTTGTTACCTTCTGCGTTGCCATTCTGCACAGCTTTTGAGTTATTTCATGTGATTCTCCAGCAGAAAAAGCAAAAGCCGTGTATAACTCAAGTTATACACGGCTTTTGTCTAATTTGGTGCGCGAGGCGGGACTTGAACCCGCACGTCCGGAGTGGACACTAGAACCTGAATCTAGCGAGTCTGCCAATTCCACCACTCGCGCATTTGCTGTCTTTCGACTGCTGGGATATATTATCACAGATCCGCCTGCTTGTCAAGCAGATTTTTCATTCCTCCGCCTCTTTTTCGCGTTCTTTCTCCCACGGAACGCCGCCCTCCCCAGAGCCCCGCCGCGCGGACCGCATATTTCCTGCAGAGAAGGGACGGATAACGAACCAGTAAGATCCCGTATCCATGCGCATAGCGTGGATCTTGATGAAGAAATCAGTAAAATCGGCAGCCTTCTTGCGAAGACTGCCGATTTTGTGTTTTCACTACACTATAGATGAACAAGTATCATGACGTGATGTCAGCTCATGTCGGAGAGATTCGAGTTCGATTCGTCTATTAGCCGCGACAAATGCGCTGTTGAATTCCAATTCGCTGCAAAGTGCCCAAATATTCATTTCCTCAATCACATTTGGCTCTGAAACGACGGCGGTCATCCCGGCGCACGCCATTTCCCGTGGCATCAATAGTATGGCGCCTTTCGGACAAACCGGCGCAACTATATGTGGAACATCTTGCGATGTTACAAGATAAAAGCAGCTACGTGGAACAACGAGCATTCTTTCTGTCTTATTTCTTCCACGCGCAGATGACCGATACGATAGCCGATGGCAATTTTTGCGCGCGTTGTCTGTGCGGTCATATCGATTGCCCCATAGAACATAATTTTTCTTATGTAGTAAACGGGCATGGGAGAATGCGTGAGGATGAACGACCAAACGCTGCACTGAAACGCAAGCCATGCCCAAATGGGCGCAAAAAACAGACCAATGAAAAAATAGGTTCATTGGTCGATTTGGCGTGCCGTCCGGGCTGCCTGACAAGGACTTTTTTGTTTGCGAAATGGAAAATTGGATAAAAATTTGCACTGTCCGTCTTGTGCAATTCCCAAAACTGTGCTATTATTTCCAGTATGTAAGGGTGCAGTTTGTCCGCTTGGCGGCGCGTCTACTACATAAGAAAAATAATGTTGTGTCCCGTTGCGCTAAGCAAGCAAACCCAGCTTTTCCATTTGGTGGCGGTGCTCTGTGCCGGTGGACATGATGTAGATGCGCGTCGTGTTGATGCTGCTGTGGCCGAGAATATCTGCCAGTTTTGCAATATCCTTCTCCATACGATAGAAAGTCCGGGCAAAGAGTTTCCTCAGATTGTGGGGAAACACCTTGTCCGGATTTACGTTTGCCTGCGCACACAGCCGCTTCATGGCAGACCAGATATTGCTGCGGTTCATCGGCTTGCCGGTCCGGGTACGGAAGATATGCCCGCTTTCGATTCTCGCGCTGCGCACGTATTGCAGCAGGATGTTTTGCAGCCCTCTGGGAATCAGGATGCTTCGCGTCTTATTCTTGCACGCGACGGAGATTTCTCCGGCTTGAACAGCCTCTACCGTAAAATATTGCAGCTCGGATACGCGGATTCCCGTGGCGCAGAGCGTTTGCAGCAGCAGCCACAGCCGCTGATCTTTCCTGGCAGCGTGCAAAAGCCTCTGGTATTCTGCCTTGCTCAGTTCCCGATTTGCAGCCAGATATGTTTTCTTCTGCACGCGATACAGCTTAACCTTGCAGTCCGCCCTGCCGCAGAAAACGAGAAAGCTGTTGAGCGAGGCGAGCATGGAGTTGACCGATAAAATCGTGTAACCTCTGGTCGGAAGATCACGCTTATATGCAATTGTCAGCTCTTTCGTGAGCGCTTGTGAACCGGCGTATTTTGAAAAAGTACGGACATCTCGGATGTATTTTTCGATGGTGGCGCTGCTTTTTTCTTCTTCGTACAGCTTGTGGGCATACTGCGCAAGCAGCTCGGTGGTGATATAAGTCTCATTCATATTGTTCTCTCTTTCTGTGTCCCCATACGGACGCAGGCTTATTATACCGTTCTTTCTGCAAAGTGCATGACCAGCTTTGGAGGACTTCTTCAAAAAACTCTCTCCTATTCGCAGCTTTCTGCTGAACATTTTTCCGGATGTCTTGTGTTTCTTCGGATCTTCGTATATCATATTCCATATTGAGTATGATCTCCGACAGGACAAGCACCTGACGGATACCCCTCTGCATTTTAGCATCCGCAAAAAGGAAGTGAACGCTATGACCTGCGACGAGGTTTTTTACCGCCAATATCTGAGCGGTGACGACGAAGGGCTTAATGCCCTGATGAAAAAATACGGCGACCCCCTGACCCTGTATATCGACGGCTATCTGCACGACGTTCACGAGGCGGAGGAGCTGATGCTGGATGTTTTCGCCTATCTGTTCACGAAAAAGCCAAAAGTACGGGACGGCGGCTTCAAGGCGTATCTCTATAAGGCGGCGCGGCACATGGCACTGCGCCACAAGAGCAAACGAAAGCCCCTGTTCAGCCTCGATGCGCTGACCGGCGAGCCGGACGGACGGCTGCTGGCGGAGGAGGTCATACGGACAGAGGAGCGAAACCGCGTCTTGCACTTCTGCATGGATGAAATGAACCCGGACTACCGGGAGGTTTTGTACCTCACCTATTTTGAGGATATGAGCTACGCACAGGCGGCGGAGGTCACGGGAAAAACGGTAAAACAGATCACCAACATGGTGTATCGCGGAAAGGAAAGCCTGCGAAGGCTCTTAGAACGGGAGGGGATCACAAATGCGGAGTCATGAGGAG
>ERZ836939.960-NODE-960-length-36050-cov-3.887373_pt1 | contig 36050 bp, 30 predicted proteins | sample MGYA00519912_ERZ836939 | MGnify/ENA primary metagenome ERZ836939 (study PRJEB31850, sample SAMEA3708810) | human gut metagenome | biome: human gut; feature: human-associated habitat; material: faeces | place: China | collected 2014 ...
ATTCGCGAGCATTTTTGTGACAGTTGCCGGAAAATCTGCAAGCGAGGCGACGCTTCAGGCTTCAGCTGTGAATTGTGCGGTGTTGCCTTAAGAAACTTGTAAGCTCTGCTCGAGCCTATTTTAAGATTTGTTCTCTATAATAGGCTCACAGAGAGGATGGTTTCCCGTGAACGAACGTTTTGAAAATGATCTTGCATGTTATCTGCACTATGACGACGCGCCCCGCCGCCCTGCCCGGGCACGCCGCCGCAAACGGGCGCGAAAGCACTGCGCGCGGCGCTTTTTTGCGCGCTGCTGCGGTGTGCTCTGCCTGTGCGCCGGGGTGGTGCTGCTGGCTCGGGTCTGGCCCGCGCTGGTTTCCGCCACACCTTACAGCGGCGCGGGAACGGGCGGCGCGTCCGCATCTGTGAGCCTGGGCGGCGAATGGGACGCCCAGACGCGCTTGGCCATCGAGACGCTGGCCGCGGCGCACCCCGAGGTGCAGCCCATGCTGGACGAGCCCTCCCGCTGGCCCGCCGACGTGGCCGCACTGCTGGCCCGCAATGAGGAAGCGCTTGGCTTTGTGCTGGCGTATCCCAGCCTTATAGACGCCGCGCCGCCCGCCAGGGTGGAGGAGGCCGTGCGCGGCAGCTTCCCCACGCTGCTGCAATGGGACGCGCGCTGGGGCTGCACGCCTTACGGAGGCAGTATCCTCGCCATCACGGGCTGCGGGCCGACAGCGCTCTCGGTGGTGGCCTGCGGCCTGACGGGGGACGCTTCTCTCACACCCGCAGCCATCGCCGCATGGGCGCAGCGCCAGGGGTATGCCGGCGCGGACGGCACCAGCTGGGAGCTGATGCGCAGCGGATGCGAGCACTTTGGCCTGTACGCGCAGGAGCTTTCACTCACGGAAGCCGCCGTGTTCGGCGCGCTGGAAGCAGGGCAGCCCATCATTTGCAGCATGCGCCCCGGCGATTTTACCACGGCGGGACATTTTATCGTGCTGACCGGCACGCAGGACGGGCTGCTGTGCGTCGTAGACCCCAACAGTCCCGCCCGCAGCGCATCCCTGTGGGAGTACAGCCGTTTGGAGCCGCAGATCAAAAACCTGTGGGCTTATACCGCATGAAGCAGGGCCGCCATAAAATTTACCGCATGAGTTTTTTAAACAATGATGTGAAAACGGCGAATCTGTAGGCGGACAGATCCACCGTTTTGCATTTGCCGTCCCACAACTCTCGGCCTGTGACCTGTACTTTTTCGGGTGAAAACGATATTCTTAGGGAGCGAAAGGAGACAGGGACTATGAATCAACAAAAACAGGTCATTTTTTAAAAACGCTGCGAAATGAAAAAGCTATCACGCAGGCGGAGCTTGCTGAGACGCGGGGCGTCTCCAACCGGAGTATTTCCCGTTGGGAAAACGGCACGACCATGCCGGATTTCGACCTGTTGATCGAGCTTGCAAAATACTATAAGGTCGAAGTCAGCGAGATATTGGATGGAGAAAGAAAAGGCGGTCGCACAGACGGCAGCGCAGAGGAATTGATGTTGAAAATTGCAGACTATAGCAATATCGAGCGGAAAGTTTTTTCGAGAAGAATGTGTGCCATGTTTGTTATGGCACTTGCCAGCATGGCTTTTTTTGCGGCGATGGACGTAGCGGAACTTGCGGAAACGGAGCCGTATGGAACCATTGTGGGCATTGCACGGGGATTTGTGGCCGGCACGTTTTTATACGCCAGCCGGTATATTTCAAAAATGGAAACCGTCAAAATGCGTTTGGCGAAAGAATCGCGGAAACTGAAGCAATAGGAAAGAACAAAGCCGCGGGCTATCCCCGCGGCTTTTCCATATCCTTATTTTTCCGCCACAGCACGTTCCGCCTGTTCCCACAGCTTCAGCCGCCGCAGGAATGAAAGCAAAAACGGAAGGGTCACCGCGAAGGTACACAGGTCGGCCGCGGGCTGGGCGAGCTGCACGCCCAAAAGCCCTATGAGCTGCGGCAGCAGCAGAATGAACGGCACAAAGAAAATGCCCTGGCGGCACAGCGACAGGAACGTCGCCTGCCCGGACTGCCCCGTCACCTGCAGCAGCATGTTCGTCACCGTAGAAACGCCGAACAGCGGCAGAACCACGCACTGCGCCCGCAGCGCCAGCGCGCCGATGGCGATGACCTCCGCGTCGTCCCGGCGGAACAGCGCCAGCGCGCCCGGCGCGGCCAGAAAACCGGCCGCCGCCAGCACGCTCATCAGCACCGTGCCCACCAGCATTGTGAAATAAGTGGCCCCGCGCACCCGGTCGTACCGCTTTGCACCGAAATTGTAGCCCGCAACGGGCTGGAAGCCCTGCCCGAATCCCAGCATGAACGAGAACACGAACATGAAAATGCGTCCCACCACGCTCATGGCCGCGACGGCCGCGTCGCCGTAAACGGCGGCGTTCACGTTCAGCAGCACCGTGGCCACACTGGCCAGAGATTGGCGGCAGAAGGACGGCATGCCCGTTTTGATGATGCGCGCGTACACCTCTGCCTTGCGGGACACCTGCCCGATGTGCAGGCGCACCGCGCTTTTGCGGCGCAGAAAGCACGCTAGAAGAATGGCGAAGCTGACGCACTGGCTGAGCAGCGTGGCAATGGCCGCGCCCGCGATGCCAAGCCCGAACGCATAGATGAACAGCGGGTCCAGCCCTATGTTCAGCACGCCGCCCAGGCCGATGCCCACCATGGCCAGCATGGCCTTGCCCTCGCCCCGCAGGATGTTGTTGAGCACGAAGGACGCGCACATGACCGGCGCGCCGAACAGGATGTAGCGCGCGTAATCCCGCGCATAGGGCAGAATGGTGGGCGTCGCACCCAGCACACGCATGAGCGGGTCCAGAAACAGCGTGCCCAGCACCGTGATGCCAAGGCCGAAGGCCAACGCCGTAAAAAATGCGGTGGACGCCGCACAGTCCGCCTGCCGCTGCTCCTTCGCACCCAGATAGCGGGAAACAAGATTGCCCGCGCCCATGCCCAGCATGAAGCCGATGGCCTGGATGACGGCCATCAGCGAAAACACGATGCCCACGGCGCCCGCCGCGCTGGTGCCCAGCTGCGCCACAAAAAACGTGTCGGCCATATTGTACACCGCCGTTACCAGCATGCTGATGATGGTGGGCACGGCCAGCGTAGCAACGAGCCTTGGGATGGGCGTCTGCGTCATTTTCCGGTATTGGGCGTCGCCCGCCCCGGCCGCAGCGCTCACGCGTTTTCCCCGAGCGGCTTTATCTCGGGATATTTTTCATAAAAGCACGCAGCCGCGCAGCCGCTCTGCTGCAAACGGTCCAGCTGTTTGCCCACTTTTTTGGCCGCGGCCAGCACCGTCACCGCGTATTCTCCGCGCAGCGCCTCTGCCTTTTGCAGCACGTCCGCGAAATCCGCGTCCGCACCGTACAGCAGCGCAAGGCGCGGCTTTTCGTCCGGCACCGCGTAGCCCTGGTCCAGCAGGATGGAGCAGATGCGCTCAAACCCGATGGAAAAGCCCACTGCGGGCACCTTTTGCCCGAGGAACTTACCCACCATGTCGTCGTAGCGTCCGCCGCCCGCGACGGCGCCGGAAAACGCGGCGCACGTTACTTCGAACACCATCCCCGTGTAATAGCCCTGCCCGCGCACCAGCGAAGGCGTATACTCGACGGCATACCGGCCGCCGGACAGCCTGCCCACGGTATCCAACACATAACGCACCGAGCCGCCCAGGCTCTTGTCCGCGCACAGCGCGGATACATCATCCAGCGAGAATGCGCCTTTTTCCAAAAAGGCCTCCAGCGCCTGCACCGCCGCGGCGGGCATCGCCTTTTCCTCAAGCTCCGCCGCCACGCCCTGCGGGCCGACCTTATCCAGCTTGTCGAACGTGACGCACACGGTGTCCAGCGCCTGCGGCGCGAAGCCGAAGCTTTCGAGCATGCCGCGCAGCAGGCGGCGGTCGTTGATATGCACGGTGAAATCGGAAAAGCCGATGGCCAGCAGCGCGCGGGCCGTCACATCAATCAGCTCCACCTCGGCATTGGGGCTTTCATCGCCCAGGATGTCGATGTCGCACTGCACGAATTCACGCAGGCGGCCCTTCTGCGGGCGCTCGGCACGGTACACCCGGTCTGTCTGGATGACCTTGAACGGCGCGGGGAGCTGCTCCCGGTTGGCCGCGTAGTATCGCGAGAGCGGCAGTGTCAGATCGTACCGCAGGCCCATGTCGGAAAGCTCTTTTTCGCTGCCGGAGGCCAGCGCCTTTTCCAGCTTGTCGCCGCGCTTGAGCACCTTGAAGATCAGGTTCAGGTTGTCGCCGCCGTCGCTTTTGTCCAGGTTCTCCATGTCTTCCATAATGGGCGTGGAGATGCGTTCGAAGCCCGCGGCGCGGTAGGTCTTTAAGATCTCGCCCTGCACATAGTCGCGGATGCGCTGCTCGCGCGGCAGGATGTCTTTCATGCCTTTCAACGGGGTGGTTTTCATGTGGGATAAAGCTCCTTCTTCACTTCTTTTTGCCGGTTACCTTTTCCGCCTGCGCGCGCAGAGCGGCATTTTTTTCCTCGACCCAGCTTTTCAGCTGCTCCAGCGCTTCATGCTCGGCCGGGCGCATGTTGGGGAACGCCTTCAAAAGGCGGCGGGCCACGGCGTTGCGGTGGTCCAGGATCTCCGCTTTGGCGATGTCGATGCGGGCGGCGGCGTCCAGCTTTGTTGCATCCAGCTTGCCGTCCACGGCCAGCGCCGTGTCGCCCAGGCCCTCGGCCAATCGGTCGCTGCCTGCGTGCAGCAGGCGCGCCACCTCGGCAATATGCCCAAGGTCGCGGTTCAGCTTGAGGATGCCGGCCACCGTCACCGCCAGGTCGCACGCAAAGGCTGCGCCTGCCGCACACAGCAGCACAATGCCCAGCGTGCGGGGCACGGCGCGCACCAGTGCCGTCACCGCGGGCTGGACGCCTTTCATAACGGCCACCACGGCCACGCCCCAGGCCAGGCTGAACTTCAGGCAGATATACCCTCCCAGGTTGAACGGGACGTCGCTGTAATCCCACCAGCTGGTGTGGAACACCTTTTTCAATATCCAGCCGGCCGCAAGCTCCAGCGCGCTGGTGAGCAGCGCGCCGCCCACGAAAAGCACCGGAAGGCTGTGGGCCAGCGGTGTCAGAGCCACCAGCACGATCACCATGCCGAAGCCGTAAATGGGGCACACCGGCCCGTTCAAAAAGCCGCGGTTGACGAATTGGCCCGTATTGATGGTACAGAAGCATACCTCAAGGCACCAGCCCAGCACCGAGTAGATGACAAAAAAGCACAGCAATTCGTAGATCGTATACGTCATTTGTTTTCTCCGCCGCGCTTATTCCGCGGGCAGCTCCGCTTCTGCTTCCGGCTCCGCCGCGGGGGCGTCGGCGGCTGCGGGCTGTATTTCCGGCTCTGCCGCGGGCGCTTTCTCCTCCTTCGGCTCTTCCTCGGACAGGCGCGTGCCGCACACCGCGCAGAACGCGTCGTGCTCACCACAGATGCGGCCGCAGCACGGGCAGACTTTCTCGTTGCGGCACACGGTGAGCTTGTCGGTGATGACGTCCATCTCCTGCTGTACCTGCTCCGCCGAGACCAGCAGCGCGTCGATGACCTGCTGCGGGGACTTTTCGCCCTCGTCGCTCATTACCGTATCTTTAACGGCACCCGTATGCATGAGGAACAGCATGCGGCCAATGTCGCTGAATACGTCCTCCTGCTCGTCGGACAGGCGGGCAAGCTCGATGTTCATCTTCACTTCATCATATTTTCCGGCAACGGCCTTTCCGGCGCTGTGCACCGCGGCCTTTGCCTCGTCGGCGGCCAGGGTGGCGGTGTTCACGATATTCTGCAGAATTTTATTCACATTGCTGTCCATGTCAAAAGCTCCTTTCAAATGCGGCTTTTACCTGTTTTTTCCACGGCGCGGGATGCGCCGTTATGTATTTTGTATTATACTACAAAATGTTATAATAAGCAAAAGGAACCTGGGCCGGCGCCGCACAATTCGGAGCGCGGGACCGCACAGGAAAATTTTGCGCCGCACGAAACAAAAACCGCAGTCCGCGTCTTGGGCGCAGGCTGTCCGGCTCCGGCCGCCGCGGTTTGTGTATTGACGGGGATTTTTGTGAAGCAGAGCGGAAAATTTACAAGCGGGGGCGGGGCGGCACAGCCGCAAAGACGCCGCCCGTGCCTTTGGCCGGACGCACGGCCCTGCGCCTGCGCAAGGCGGGCGCGCAAACGGACATCTGCGTGCTGAGGGCGCCAGCTGTGAATCGTCCAGTACTGTTCCTGAGAGGAGGGCGGCGGATTTGCCGGAAGAACAGCGCGTGATCTTTCACTGCGACTGCAACAGCTTTTATGCCTCGGTAGAGCTGCTGCGCTACCCGGAGCTGCGCGGCGTGCCCGTGGCCGTATGCGGCAGCCCGGACGACCGCCATGGCATCGTCCTGGCGAAAAACGAGCCCGCAAAGCGGTACGGCGTCCAGACGGCCGAAACCGTCTGGAGCGCGCTGCGCAAGTGCCCCGGCCTGAAGCTGCTGCCCCCGCACCACGGGCAGTACCGGGAGATGAGCCGTGCCGTCAACGCCATCTATGCCCGTTATACAGACCGTATAGAGCCGTTCGGGATCGACGAAAGCTGGCTGGACATGACGCAGACCTGGCGGCTGTTCGGCAGCTCTCCCGCCGGTGTGGCCGACGCCGTCCGCCGGGCCGTGAAGGCCGAGACCGGCCTCACCATCTCGGTGGGCGTCAGCTTCAACAAGGTATTTGCCAAGCTGGGGTCGGATTATAAAAAGCCGGACGCTGTGACGGTCATCGACACGGAAAATTTCCGGCGTATCGTGTGGCCGCTGCCCGTAAACACGCTGCTTTACGTGGGGCGCTCGGCACAAAACACACTGGCAGGGCTGGGCGTCCGGAACATCGGGCAGCTGGCCGCGGCGAAGGACGAGGACCTGCGCGCGGCGCTGGGCAAGCTGGGGCCGGAGCTGGGTGCCTACGCCAGAGGGGAGGAGAATTCTCCCGTGCGTACCGCGGACGAGCGTCCGGAGATAAAAAGCGTGGGAAACGGCCTGACGTTCAAGCGCAACCTGGTGGGCGAAGCCGACGTGCGCGCCGGGCTTTATGCGCTGGCGGACGAAGTGGCCACCCGCCTGCGCGCCCACGGCCTTTACGCTGCTGCCGTGCAGGTGCTCATCAAAAACCCGGACCTGAAAAGCATCTCCCGCCAGAAGCCGCTGCCCTGGCCCTCCCATCTGGCGCGAGAGATCGGCGGGGCGGCCCTGGAGCTGGTAAAAGCCAACTGGAGCCTAGACGCGCCCATCCGCATGCTCACGGTTACGGCGCTGAACCTGACGGACGGACGCGAGGGACACCAGCTCTCACTGCTGGAGCCGGAGCGTCCCCGGAACGAAAAACGGGAACGGCTGGAACAGAGCCTGGACGCCATCCGCAGAAAATACGGCAAGACCTCCATCGCCCCGGGCAACGTCATCAAAAACGATATTGGCCTGGAGGACATTGAAATTGAAGAAAAACCGTGATATGCTGTTGAAAACAAACGCCGCACGGGCAGCGTGCAATAATTATACTAAAAGGAGAAATGAAAAGTGGTTAAACATATCGTAATGTGGAACCTGACCGACAAGGACAAGGTGGCGGAGAACGGTGCCATCATGAAGCAAAAGCTGGAGGCACTGGTGGGCGTTGTGCCCGGGCTGCTGCGCGCCGAGGTAGGCGTGGGCTTCAACGGCTACGACGTGGCGCTGTACACTGAGCTGGAGGACCGCGCGGCGCTGGCCGTATACGCGGACCATCCGGCCCACTGCAAGGTCAAGGAGTTCGTGCACAGCGTCATCTGCGAACGCGTGTGCTGTGATTACGAGGTATAAGGGTCCGCCCTCACATCCGGCCCGCCGCAGTTTTGACCAGATGCGGTAAAAAACATAGAACGGATAAAATCCCCTGAATGCAGGACGACGCCTGCTGCGGGGGATTTTATGTTTTCGCTCCCGCGAACAAAGGGGAATTCCTACCGGTTTCATTATCTTTATACTTTCTTAACATCTTTCGCCCTTTCCTTATGATAATATTAATACATATGGTATTATTCCCGGACGCATGGAAAGGTGGCGAGATATGAACAAGAAACTGAAACTCAAGATCCACGAATCGCTGAGCGCGGTCATCCCGATCACCCTGATCGTACTGGCGCTGGGCATGACGGTGGTGCCCATGGAGCTTTCCACGCTGATGCTGTTCCTGGCCGGGGCTGCGCTGCTCATTCTGGGCATGGGCTTTTTCACGCTGGGTGCGGACATGGCCATGATGCCCATCGGCGAGCAGGTGGGCACACAGCTCACGCGCTCAAAAAGGCTGTGGCTCATCGTTGCAGCCTGCTTTGTTATCGGCGTGATCATCACCGTGGCCGAGCCGGACCTGCAGGTACTGGCCCGCCAGACGCCCGCGGTGCCGGACCGCGTGCTCATCTTCACGGTGGCCGCCGGCGTGGGGTTCTTCCTGGTGGTGTCGTTCCTGCGCATCCTGTTCGGATGGAACCTTTCGTGGCTGCTCATCGGCTTCTACATTGTGGTATTCGCTCTGGCGGCGTTCGTGCCCGACGCGTTCCTGGCCGTGGCATTCGATTCCGGCGGCGTGACGACGGGCCCCATTACAGTGCCGTTCATCATGGCGCTGGGTCTGGGCCTGACAGCCGTGCGCGGCGACAAAAACGCCGAGAGCGACAGCTTCGGCCTTGTGGCGCTGTGCAGCATCGGGCCCATCCTTTCCGTGCTCATCCTGGGCATGATCTACAACCCCGAAGGGGCCGGCTATACGCCGCTGTCCATTCCGGACATTGCCAGCACGCGGGAGCTTTGGCTGGAATTCGGCCACGCCCTGCCGGATTACGCGAAAGAGGTCCTGCTGGCGCTGGCGCCCATCCTCGCGTTTTTCGTGGTGTTTCAGGTCTTCTTCCTGAAGCTGCGCCGCAAGGCTCTGGTAAAGATCCTGGTGGGCATGCTGTACACGCTGGTGGGGCTGACGCTGTTCCTGACGGGCGTGAACGTGGGCTTTATGCCCGCGGGCAACTACATCGGAAAGCAGCTGGCCGAGCTGCCTTATAACTGGGTGCTTGTGCCGCTGGGCATGCTCATCGGCTATTATATCGTCAAGGCTGAGCCGGCTGTGCTGGTGCTGAACAAGCAGGTGGAGGAGATCACCGGCGGCGCCATCTCGCAGAAGGTGATGATGGCAGGGCTTTCCATCGGCATGTCGGTATCTTTGGGGCTTTCGATGGTACGCGTGCTGACGGGCGTTTCTCTGCTGTGGTTCCTGGTGCCGGGCTATGCGCTTGCGCTCGGCCTCAGCTTTCTTGTGCCCAAGATCTTTACAGCCATTGCCTTCGATTCCGGCGGCGTGGCCTCCGGCCCCATGACGGCCACGTTTCTGCTGCCCTTTGCCATGGGCGCGTGCGAGGCCGTGGGGGGCAATATTCTGACAGACGCCTTCGGCATCGTGGCCATGGTCGCCATGACGCCGCTCATCACCATCCAGATCATCGGCCTTGTGTACCAGTTCAAAACGCGCCGTGCGCCGGCAGCGGCCGAAGTGCACGCGGTGCAGGACGAGGAGATCATCGAATTCGGCGTATCGGCCGGGGAGGACGCAACATGACAGATTTCATTTCACCCGTGCGCTGCATGGTGACCATCGTGGACCGCGGCAAGGGCGACCGCGTAGTGGACCTTTGCCGGGCACGGCACGTGGCCGTGCAGCTGGTGATGCTGGGGCACGGCACCGCCAGCGCCGAGGTGATGGATTACCTTGGGCTGGACGAGCCGGAGAAGGACATTGTGCTCAGCCTTGTGCCGGGTGCTCTGGTGGCGCCGCTGCTGGCGGACCTGACGCTGGCGCTTGGCTTTTCCCGGCCGGGTAAGGGGATTGCATTCACCGTACCGCTTTCCGGCATCAGCGCGGCGGCAAACCGCCAAACAGACGGCGGCCGGGTGCGCGCCGAGATCAACGTGGAAAGGGAGGTTCCCCCGATGACGGAAAACAACCAGTTCGAGCTTATCATCTCCGTGGTGGAGCACGGCATGGCGGACGACGTGATGGCCGCGGCCAAGACGGCGGGCGCACGCGGCGGCACTGTGGCGCGTGCGCGCGGCTTGAGCAGCGAGGAAGCCGAAAAATTCCTGCACATCACCATCCAGCCGGAAAAAGACGTAGTGCTTATCCTGACGGCCGCTGCCCAAAAGCAGTCCATCATGAAGGCCATCTGCAACGAGGCGTTCGCCCGTACGGGCGAACGCGGCATCGCGTTCAGCGTGCCTGTCAGCGATGTGACAGGCCTGGACCTGGCCAGGCTGGCCGGGCAGGCCGAATAAAGGCGCGCCGCATTCCCGCGGAGCGGCGGGTGTTTTCCTTCGCTCCGGACAAATAGCCAAGAGCCGTCCCGGCAGTGTGTGCCGGGACGGTTGTTTTTTTGCCACTTGGCCCGCAGCCACGCCCCGGCTGAAGGGCAAGCCCGGGCCGGGCGCTGTTCACGCAGTGTGTGCAAACGCCTTGCTCCGCTTCAGCCGCACCAGCGCCAGCGCGCTGAAGCCCAGATAGACCGCAATGGAGGGAAGAGACGCTTCCACGCCGAAATCACCGCCCGTTACCAGCGGAGAAGCGGAGTCCAGCACATAATTGAGCAGCGCATATCCGTCGGGCTCCGGGCCGATGTGCAGCACGCCGCCGATCATTACCATATTCCATACGGCGTGCATGGCTGCGCCGCACCACACCGTGCCGCTCTCATAAGCCACCAGCGAGAACAGCACGCCCACCGCAGTGCCCGCCGCAAGAAGCTGCAGTATGCCCGCAAAGCTCAGCTCCCGCCCCAGGACGTGCAGCAGGGCAAACGCCAGGGAGGGGCCGAGCACCGCAGCCGTTTTGTTCCAGCGGCGCTCAACGGCCGTCATCAGAACGCCGCGGAACACGGCCTCCTCGACGATGCCCGTGCCCGCGCCGAAGAAAAATACCGCGCCCGCCGCCACCGCCGCGGCGTCCTCCGCAGACCCAGCCTGCCAATGTCCCGGTTGACACAGCAGCGCGCCCGCCGCCAGCGCGGGCATCAGCACCGCGCTCGCCGCCCAGACAGGGCGCAGCCGCACTGGTGCAAGACGGCATTCCTCCGGCGTCACGCGCAGGCCCTTTCCGCACAGCAGCAAAAGCCCCGCCACCCCCAGCGCCGCATACAGCACGCCGGCCAGTACATTGCCCAGCCACACCGGTGCGCCCACCATCAGCGGCAAGCTTGCCAGAAGCTGCGCGCCCAGCTGCGCCGCCGCCAGAATCACCAGCGCCAGAAGCCCCAGCGCCGCCCGCCCGTTTGAAAATTTTCCCGTTTGTTCCATCCGTTCCACTCCCTTTCGTGTTCTGCTGACGAAACGACGGCGGCGGCGCGGTTTCTTCAGCGGGCCGCCGATGCATAAAGCAGCAGCCGCGTGCCGAAATACACTTCCGGCATGCGGCTGCTGCTTTGCAAACGGTATCGCCTTAAATTTCAACACTCATAACGGCGCTCAGTGCGTTGCCCGGGGCCAGCGTCTCGTGTTCCGGGGTGGTAAGGCTGCCGGGGAATCCGTTCCACGGCTCCATACACACGAAGCCCAGCGGGCACTGGCTCCACAGCACGGCGTTTTTAAAGTTCCCGTCAAACTTCACGGTGACGGTGTGGCCCAGCTCTTTGTCTGTAAAGCGCATGGGGCTCTGCACGCCCTTATAATAGCGGGTGGTCTGCTCGTCGTCATAGGGGAAATCCACGCCTTCAAACGGCGTGTCTCTGCCCGTGTCCGGGTCGGCCGTCAGGCCGGCTTTGATATCCCACTCCAGGTTGCGCACATCGGAAACACGGAAATAGGGATGGAAACCGAAGGAGAACGGCATGTCCGTGCTGCCGGTATTCTCATAGGTCTGCTCAAAGCGCAGCTCGCCGCCCCTGAGCACATACCGGATGGTAACGCTGAACGCAAAAGGATAGCTTTCCCGCGTTTCGGCGTTGTCCGTGACGCGCACGGTGACGGATGCGCCGTCCGTCTCGCCCGTCTCCACCACCTGCCAGGGCATGGAGTGGACGATGCCGTGGATGATCATAGGATAGCTTTTGCCGCCGAAGATGTTCGCGTCCTGCGGCGCGCGCCCGCACATGGGAAACAGCACGGGCATGGCGCAGCGCGGGCGCTCCGGCTGAGAGAAGTTCGGCTCCCGCAGCCAGGAATATTCATCTCCGTTTTTGGTGAAGCTCGTCACCATGCCGCCCTTTTCGGGCACGACGGTGGCGGTGGTGCCGGCGCCGGTATCGGCCAGGACATAGGCTGTATACGCGCCCTGAGTGGTTTTTGTCACAGTAAACATTTTGCGTCAACCTCCAAATGTATTTTCATTTCCAGCCCGGCCCAGAAACTGTTTCGGGCTGATATGATATTCCGCTTTGAACGCCCGGTAAAAATTGGCGTAATCCCCAAAGCCGCAATGGCCGTATACGTCCGTGGGCGCCACGCCGTTCGCCAGCATCTGTTTTGCGATGACAAGGCGCTTCTGGATGATGTACCGGTATACGCTGGTACCCACCAGGCGGTGGAATTCGTGGGAAAGATGGTATTTGCTGATAAAAAATTTTGCGGAGAGCAGGTCTAACGACAGCTCATCCGGGTAATGCTCGTTGATATAGTGCAGCACCTCGGCCACGACAGGGCCCGCCTTGTCCTCCACCTCGTGGCGGGCCGGGGCCGCCAGCGCAAAGCGGTTCAGCCCGGCCAAAAGCTGCAGCAGGCACGCCCGCGCCACCACATCGCTGCCATAGGCCGCGGCCTGCGCACCCTCACTCTCCGCCGCGAGGCGTTCCATCAGCGTCTGGCTCTCCGCCCGCTGGGCAGGCGGCAGGCGCAGCAGATTGGTGTGGCCGGGCGCGCTTGCGTCAAAGCAGCGCGTCAAGCTCGTCTGGGGGGTGCTGAGCTGTTCCAGATACCGCTTGTCCAGCCAGAGCACCATCCGCTCATAGGGGCCGTGGTCCTTCGCGATGCGGGGCTGGTGCAGCTCCATGGGGCCGATGAGCAGGATGTCGCCGGGCAGCAGGCGGTAGATGCGGCTCTCGATGCTGTATTCCACACTGCCATTCAGAAACAGGTAGATCTCGTAAAAATCATGATGATGCAGCGAGACCTCGCCCAGCTCGGAATCGCAGTAGCGGAAGATCTCGTATCCGGGGCGCAGCATGTGCTGGCGCTGCGTAAAATTCTGTGCCTTGCCCGCCAACCGGCAGCCCTCCTTCCGCACCGCATATGGACGGTGCCGCCGCTGTCCCCCAGCGGTCCTTTGCTTTTAGTTTAAGACAAGTTTCGCAATGCGTCAAGCAATAATAACAATTTTTATTGTAAATCCGTATGGTACACTAAAAGTATCAAAATGCCGCGTTCTGCGGCTTTGCGCACCCCAGTGTATCGAAAACAAAACGGGAGGTTTTTTCTATGAAAATGTCATTCCGCTGGTATGGCGAATCCGACCCCATTTCTCTGGAGTACATCTCGCAGATCCCGGGCATGCACAGCATCGTTTCCGCTGTGTACGATGTGAAGCCCGGCGAGGTGTGGCCCGAGGAGAGCCTGGCCAAGATGAAGGCCCAGTGCGAGGCCCACGGCCTTGTGTTCGATGTTGTCGAAAGCATCCCCGTGCACGAGGACATTAAACTCGGCCGCAACAATGTGGACGAGCTGCTGGACGTGTACTGCGAAAACATCCGTCGCTGCGCCAAGTACGGCGTAAAGTGCGTCACGTATAATTTTATGCCCGTGTTCGACTGGACGCGCACGCAGCTGGACAAAAAGGCGCCGGACGGCTCCACCAGCCTGGTGATGTACTGGGACCAGATGAACGGCCTTGACCCGCTGAAGGACGACATCCATCTGCCCGGCTGGGATTCCAGCTACTCCCAGGAGGAGGTGCGCGAACTCATCAACGCCTACGGCGCCATCGGTGAGGAAGGCCTGTGGAAAAACCTTGAGAAATTCCTCAAGAAGGTCATTCCCGTGGCCGAGGAGTGCGGCGTTGTGATGGCCATTCATCCGGACGACCCACCCTATCCCATCTTCGGCCTGCCCCGCATCATCACCTGTGAGGAAAACCTGGACCGCTTCCTGGCTCTGGTGGACAGCCCCGCAAACAGCCTGTGCCTGTGCACCGGAAGCCTGGGCTGCGCCAAATCCAACGACGTGGCCAAGATGGTGCGCAAATACAGCGCCATGGGCCGCATCGGTTTCATGCACATCCGCAACGTCAAGATCATGGACGACGGCAGCTTTGAGGAGCGCGCTCATCTGTCCGGCTGCGGCAGCCTGGATATCTACGAGATCGTCAAGGCGCTGGTGGAGACGGGCTTCGACGGTTATGTCCGCCCGGATCACGGCCGCATGATCTGGGGCGAGACGGGCAAGCCCGGCTACGGCCTGTTTGACCGCGCCCTTGGGGCCACTTATATCAACGGCTTGTTTGAAGCCTGCGAGAAGGACCGCAAATAAGGCGGCTTCTTCGGATGTTTTCCGGCCCGGCGGGGCTTGCACTCCCGCCGAACCGGCGTACAGGCCGCGCGGCCCGCTGCGCCAGCAGGTTGTCTGAAGCCTGCGGAATGGGCCGCAGGAAACCCGCAGCTTTTGCTGATTCCGCCAAAACGCCGGGCGGCCGCATGCCGCCCGCCATTTGAATTTTGAAAGGAGCGTCATTCCCATGAACAAAAATGTACTGGATACCGATCTTTCCGGCAAAGTTGCCGTTGTCACCGGCGCGGGCGGCGTGCTGTGCAGCGCGTTTGCCAAAACGCTGGCCCGCGCGGGCGCGAAGGTCGCCCTGCTGGACCTGAACGAGGAAGCCGCGCAGAGCTTCGCGGATGAGATCACCGCCGAGGGCGGCGTTGCCAAGGCTTACAAGTGCAACGTGCTGGACAAGGCCGTCTGCTATGAAGTGGCGGACGCCGTGGAAAAGGACTTTGGCAAATGCGATATTCTGGTGAACGGCGCGGGCGGCAATAATCCGCGAGCCACCACCGATAAGGAATATTTTGAAGAAGGCGACATCGACGCCGACACCAAAAGCTTCTTTGACCTGGACGCTTCCGGCGTGGAGTTCGTGTTCAACCTCAACTTCCTGGGTACGCTGATCCCGACGCAGGCGTTCGCGCGCCAGATGGTGGGCCGCGAGGGCTGCAACATCATCAACATCAGCAGCATGAACGCCTACACTCCGCTCACGAAGATCCCGGCGTACTCCGGTGCGAAGGCCGCCATTTCCAACTTCACCCAGTGGCTGGCCGTTCACTTCTCCAAAGTGGGCATCCGCTGCAACGCCATCGCTCCGGGCTTCTTCTCCACCAAGCAGAACGCCGCTCTGCTGTGGAACGCGGACGGCACGCCCACGGCGCGCACCGGCAAGATCCTTGCCGCCACCCCGATGGGCCGCTTCGGTGAAAGCGAGGAGCTGGACGGCGCGCTGCTGTTCCTTTTGAACAACAAGGCAGCCTCCTTCATCACGGGCGTCGTCATCCCCATCGACGGCGGTTTCTCCGCCTATTCCGGCGTCTGAGTCCGGCTGGTTATTTTTGCAGCGCCAGTGCAGTTTATTTCTGCGCTGGTGCTGCTTTTTACTTTTTCTATATAAAAAAGCTGCCAATTGCTTGTCTTTTTGACTGAAATATTATACAGTTATAGTATATTCGGCGCTGCGCCGCTGCTGTATATTTCAGGCCGTGCGGCCAAAGGAGGGTTCACGATTATGGGGCGTCAGAGCATGCCTGTCCGGCACAATTCCCGTAATTGGCTCCGCCGTTCGCTTTATGGCCTGCTGATCGTATTCCTGGCGGTGCTCATCGCCGCCGTGTGCATCTTCTCTGTGGTAAACGCCAACGGCCTGCAGACTGCCGTGGACCGTAGAACAAAGGCCTATGTGAGCGATGTGACTTTCCAGATGGCTCAGAATATCGACGCACAGCTTGCCAATGTGATGCAGACGCTGGAAATGTTAACGGACAGCCTTGTGCGGATAGACGGAGCTGAGCATCGCATGGATTTTTTAAAGCAGAGAGCACAGATGCTTGGTTTTACGCAGCTTGTTTTGTGCGATGTAGAGGGGGAGGGCATCTGCACCGATGCTTCCACGCATAATTTCAGCGGCCTGCCGGGCTTCGAGGCTTCCGCGGCCGGGGAACGCGGCGTTTCCTTTCTGGAAAACCAGCGCATCCTTTATACCGTTCCCATCGTCTACGAGGGAAGCATTTTCGGCGTTTTGGCCGGAGAGCGCGACAAAGCCAACATGCAGGCACTGATCGCGACCGACGGCTTTGACGGCAACAGCGTTTCCTGTATTATTGACCGCGACAGCAACGTAGTCATCTCTCCCACAAACCTGGACTTTTTCTTCGCCCTGGACGACCTGTTTGTCGCAAACAAGGATCCGGAGCTGGCCTCTGCCGTAAGAGAGATGCAGGCCAATATGCAGGCAAATGTGAGCGGAGTAATCGTATTTACCACCCCGGACGGCGTGGATGTGATCATGTCCTACGATCCATTGGAAACGTTTGACTGGGTGCTTCTCACAATCCTGCCCGCCGACATCATCTCCCATGATACCGATGCATACATCCAGCATACCTTCCGGCTCAGTACCGCGGTCATCGTACTGTTTTCGCTGATCCTGGCCGTTATGTGCGGCATCTATTACAGCCACCGCCGCCAGCTGGAGCACATCGCCTTTGTGGACCCGGTGACGGGCGGCATGAACAACGCGCGCTTTCAGTATTCCTGCCGCCGTGTTCTGGATGGCGCAAAGCCTGGCGCCTTCACCGTTGTTTCGCTGAACCTGATGGACTACCGCCTCATCAATGAGATTTTCGGCCCCAAAGAGGGCAACGATACGCTGCGCCATGTGATGCAGGTGCTGGGACGCCATATCCGGCCGGACGAGGCCGCCGCGCGCGGTGAGGCCGGACACTTTTTCCTGTGCCTGCACGAGCACCGGGAGGACGCCGTCATTGCCCGGCTGGAGGAAATACGCGCCGACGTCAACGCTTTCAACGCCCAGCGGGAGACGCCCTATTATCTGACGCTGCCGGCGGGCGCCTACCTTGTACAGGAGCCAGGGCTCGATATCACTGTAATGCAGGATCGCGCGGACGCCGCCCGCAAAAGCAAGCCCGCGGAGAACGGGCGCTGCGCGTTCTACGACGCGGGCATCACCGCGCGGATGCATCTTGAAAAGGAGCTTGTCAACCTGCTGGACAGCTCGCTGGCAAACCGGGACTTCAAGGTGTATTACCAGCCGAAGGTCCGTCTGCGGGACGGGCAGGTAGCCAGCGCCGAAGCACTGGTGCGCTGGCAGCATCCGCAGAAGGGGTTTATCTACCCTTCGGATTTTATCCCTGTGTTCGAGCGCAGCGGCGACATTTGCCGGCTGGATCTGTATGTGTTCGAGGAGGTCTGCGCCATGCTTGCGGGCCGCCTGGCGCAAGGCGCGCCGGTGTTTCCCGTCGCGGTGAACCTCTCGCGCCGGCATTTCCAGACAACGGATTTTCTGCAGCGGTTTGCGGATATCCGGGACCAGTACCAGATCCCCGGCGGCCTGATCGAGCTGGAGCTGACGGAATCCATCTTTTTCACTGTCGGCGATATCCTGAACGTAAAAGAGGCCATCCGGCGCATGCATGAGCTTGGCTTCCTTTGCTCGCTGGACGATTTCGGCGCCGGGTTCTCGTCGCTGGGGCTGCTCAAGTCCTTCATGGTGGATTCCGTGAAGTTGGACCGCAGCTTTTTCCTGGACGATTCCCAGCGCGCCCACGACGTGGTGGAATCCATCGTGGAGCTTGCCCGCAAGCTGGGCATTGAGACGGTGGCCGAGGGCATTGAAGCGCCGGAACAGGTGGATTTTCTGCGCAGCATAGGCTGCGACCTGGTGCAGGGTTACGTTTATGCGCGCCCCATGCCCGCCGAAGAACTGGAAGCGTGGATGCGCGCGCGGCACGGCGGCGAAGTCACGCAGATCTGATCCCTTTCAAAACAAAGCGCCCCGGCACACACATGTGCCGGGGCGCTTTTGTTGAGTAAGGAAACCACCGGCTATGCCGGTGGAGGAACCCCGTAAAAAGGCTTTAGCGTCAAGCGTCGAGTGGAAGCGATCGGGAAAGCGAATTGCCCGTTTACGGGCGGCAGGGCGCGGGATGCAGACGAAAGAGGATTCGGTGCGTCTTGAGACGCCTGCCGGTAAAAGGCTCTTATAGAGCCTGCTCAAGCCACCAGCTTAGCTGGTGGTTATGACTCTGCCGTGTCTGATTCAATTCCAGTAGTCCGCCGCAAAAGCGTCCAGATGCTCCTGCGTCCACAGAGCGGGCGTGCCGCCCGTATGTACAAATATGGCTCCGCCGTCCAGCTCCCGCGCAATATCGCAAAAGCCCCGGAAGGACTTGGCCGTATAGCACGGGTCCAGAAAAATGCCTTCCGTGCGGGCCAGCAGCTCCACGGCCCCGCGCGTCTTTGCGTCCGGTACGTTGTAGCCCGGGCCTGCGTAATCGTGAGCCGCGTCGGCGTAGATGATGTCCATATCCTCCGGCGCGGCGGCAATGTCCAGCCCGTAGGCCGCGCTCATCTCATTCACCAGCGCCGCGGCCTTTTCCCTCGTGTATCCTGTTGTGGGGTTCACCGCCACGCCCGTGACGGAAAACGGCGCGCCGAAGGCTCTGGCTCCCAGCCACAGCCCCGCGAACGTCCCCAGGCTGCCCATGGTGCACACCAGCCGCGCGGGGGGAACCGGCAGGCTGCCCGCCTGTGCCAGCAGCTCGGGCACCATGGCAAGGTACCCGGCGCTGCCCACGGCGTTGCTGCCGCCCTCCGGGATGAAATAGGGCGCTCTGCCCGCGGCCTGCAGCGCAGCCAGCGTTTCCTCTATGACCGCCGATGTGCTCCGTCCGTCCGTGTACACCAGCGACGCGCCCAGCAGGCAGTCCAGCAGCAGATTGCCGGAGAGCTTTTCCGGCCGCGCGCCGTCCAGGACCAGCGTGCAGGCAAGGCCCGCCTTCGCTGCCGCGGCGGCCGTCAGACGGCCGTGATTCGTCTGCACGCCGCCCACGGTCACCAGCGTGTCCGCGCCCCCGGCCAGCGCGTCTCCCAACAGAAATTCCAGCTTGCGCGTCTTGTTGCCGCCCAGCCCCAGCGGCGTCAGATCATCCCGTTTGATGTACAGCGGGCCGCAGCCCAGCGCCTGCTCCAGATTCTCCATGCGCTGCAGCGGCGTAAAGCCGCACAGCAGCGGATAACGCGGCATCTGCTCCAGCTTCATCTCAGCGCGCCTCCCGTTTTTTATCAAACAGCCTGCGCCGCGCAGTGGACTGCACGAACAGCCGTTTCAATTCCGTCTCGTCATTTTCCACAAGCGCACGTTTCAGCCCCTCCAGGCTGGCGGAAAACTGGTCGATCTCCGCGATCAGGTTTTCCTTATTCAGGAAAAACAGCTCACTCCACAAATTTTCATTGATCTTCGCGATGCGCGTCAGGTCCCGGAAGGAATCTCCGGTGTACTCGGCCAGATGGGTGTTGTCGTTGGCGTTCATCAGGCTGACGGCGATGGCGTGGGTAAGCTGGCTGACATAACCGATCATTTTATCGTGCTCGGCGCAGGTGAGCTGCGTGATGTGGGCAAAGCCCAGCGTCTCGGCCAGGCCGCGCGCAAAGGCAAGGCCCCGGGGCGTGTTTTTTTCCGTGGGCACGATGATGAAATTCGCGGGTTTGAAGATCGCGCAATCCGCGTGCTCCACGCCGCTCACTTCCTTGCCCGCCATGGGATGGCTGGCAATAAACTCCGCGTCCGGGCGCAGAAAGCCCTGGATCTCCTCCACCACACCGCTCTTTACGCCGCACACATCCGTAAGCAGCGCGCCGGGCTTGAGGTGCTTCTGGTTGTTTCGAAGCCAATCCACCAGCGCGTGAGGATACAGGCCCAGCACCACCGCATCGGCCCCGGCCAGCAGCGGCGCAAAGTCCTCCACCGCGCCCGCGGCGATGATGCCCTTTTCCAGCGCGTAACGGATGGCCTCGGGCCGCACATCCACAGCCGTGACGGTATACCCGGCGTCCGTCAGGCCCATGGCGTAGCTGCCTCCCAGGAGCCCCAGGCCCACGATGCAGATATTGCGCTCTTTATTCATCCGTCAGTTCCACCTTTCCGCCCAGCGCGCGGACCGTTTCAAAAAAGTCCGGCCAGCTCTTGTTTACCGCCTCCGCCCCGCCGATGGCGGCGGGCACGCCCGCCGCATACGCGGCCACGGCCAGCGCCATCACCACACGGTGGTCGTTGTGGCCGTATAAACCGTCCGCTCCATGCAGCGCGCCGCCGCGCACGGTCACGGTGTCCTGTGTGGAAAACAGCTCCGCGCCCATTTTCCGCAGCTCCTGCTCCATGGCGGCGATACGGTCGCTTTCCTTCATGCGCAGGCGCGCGGCGTTGCGGATGACCGTCTCACCTTTGCACAGCGCGCCCAGCACCATCAGCACCGGCCCCAGATCGGGACAGTCCGCAAGGTCGATCTCCGTCCCCCGCAAGGCGCTTTTTTCAAACAGCGCCGCGCCGTCCGTCCGGATGATGCGCGCGCCGCAGCGCGCCAGGATATCCAGTATGGCCCGGTCGCCCTGCAGAGAATCCTCCCGCAGGCCCGTGACGGCCACGCCGCCCCGGGCCGCGCCCAAAACCGCCAGAAACGCGGCCTGGGAATAATCGCCCTCCACCGTGTACGCGCAGGGGCGGTACGCCTGCCCGCCGGGCACGGCGATGGTGTTTTCATCCGTGAACGCGGCCCGCACGCCGAAATCGGCCAGCGCACGCAGCGTCAGGTCCACATAACTGCGGCTCTCGAACGGAGGCGTGATTCGAATGACGCTGGCGCCGGAAAGCAGCGGAAGAGCAAACAGCAGCCCGCTGATGAACTGGCTGCTGATGTTTCCCGCCAGCGTATATTCCCCGGCAGACAGCGCGCCGCGCACCGTAATCCCGTCTGCGTCCTGCGCAAAGCCGAGGCCCCGCTCCGCAAACATCCGCGCATATACGCCCTGCGGACGCTCCATCAGCCGCCCTCGCCCGGTAAAGCGTACCGGCGCGCCCGTGAGGGAAAAGAGCGGGATGAGAAACCGCAGCGTGCTGCCGCTTTCGCAGCAATCCACCGGGCCGGACACCGGCGCAAAGGGCAGGCCGCCCGTTCCTTTTAGGATAAGGGAGCCCGGGCCGGAGACAGTGCGCTCACCGCTCCAATGGGCATAGGCCGCCGCGGCGCCGCGCCTGCACTCCGGCGCGTCCATATCCGCCGCGGACGCACCCAGCAGGCGCATGGCGGCAAGCGTTGCCGTGATATCCTGCGAGGCGGAAAGGTTCAACACGCGGCTTTCGCCTTTGGCCAGCGCCGCGCAGATGAGCGCACGGTGTGCCATGCTTTTGGACGGCGGCGCGGCCACGCGGCCGGATATCTCACTTGGGTACAGAATCGCGCGCATGGGCAAACCTCCTGTTTAAAATCCGCCGCGCACGGGGCGGATTTATTTTAAATGAAAAAGGGGTTCGCCACCCCTTTTTGGCGGCATTCGCCGCGTGGCTTGCACTTTGCTGCGCAAAGATGCATGGCTTTGCCACCGCCAGCTTTTCCCCGGACTCTTCTTTTGCTTCTTTGCCTTTTTCGACAGTCTGACGCCGCGCCTCAGGCGCGGCGGGACTGTTTCGGGCTGTGTCGTTGGCGATGCGGCAGAGCAACCCCACGATGCTTTCTCCGGGCCGTTTAAAAGCGGGAATTCAAAGCGTTTCTTCCTTATTCCAGAAAAGCGTACATTCTCCATCGGCTTGAACAAATCTGGTTGCAACACGGTATCTCTTCATTTGATCCGTCTCGATAACAGCACGCGGGTTATCACGATCCAGCGTTGCAATAACGTTCCTCTCTCTGCCCTGAATTTCAACAAAAACCGTCCCTTTTGTCGTGCTCGACAAAAAGGTGAACGAATAACGCCCCGCCTTCCGAAGGCAAATCACCCTTTTGACGACTCCGTTGCAGGATGAAAAATTCGCTTTTATGAAATTCCGTCTCATTCCGAACCGGGGCGAACCGATATAAAGCAGCGCTGTCTTAGCATTTATTACCAAAAATCCGTTCAGATAAAGGAAATAACCCAATCCGCCGGCCATTGCCCCAAGCGCAAAGAGCCCGCACAGCTTTCCCACGAACCCTGCTCCCTTCGATAAAGTTTCATTCCCGCGCAAAGATCTTCATTCCAGAGGCGGTGTTTTTTACGCCGGCGCGGGGCCGCGGCAGGGGGCAATGTCTGCGGGCCCGGTTTTGCGAAGCAAAACAGAGGCCGATTTAAGGCCGACAAGGACGCGGCGGAAAACCAGCCCTTATTTGCCGTTGAGGAGCTTAGGGGGCTTTCCGTGTTTACATATCCCGCCCAATGACCTGGGCGATTTTACGTCCCTTTTCCACCACGGCGCGGAATTTTTCCGGCTTCAGGCTCTGGGCACCGTCGCTCCAGGCGGCTTCGGGGTTGTCGTGCACTTCAATGATCAGGCCGTCCGCCCCGGCCGCAATGGCCGCAAGGCTCATGCTTTCCACAAGGCGCCAGTCGCCCGTGGCGTGGCTGGGGTCGATGATGACAGGCAGATGGGATTTCTGCTTGAGGATGGGCACCACCGAAAGGTCCAGCGTGTTGCGGGTGTATTTTTCAAACGTGCGGATGCCGCGCTCGCAGAAAATGACGTTTTCATTGCCGCCGGCCATGATGTACTCCGCGCTCATGATCCATTCCTCGATGGTATTGGCAAGCCCGCGCTTGAGCAGCACAGGCTTTTTCATTTTGCCCACGGCCTTCAAAAGCTGGAAGTTCTGCATATTGCGCGCACCGATCTGCACAAGGTCCACATATTCCTCAAATTCATCGATCTTGTCCTCGCTCATCAGCTCGCTGACGATGGGCATGCCGGTCGCTTTACGCGCCGCCGCCATGGCCAAAATGCCCTCTGTGCCAAGGCCCTGGAACGCATAGGGAGAGGTGCGCGGCTTGTACGCGCCGCCGCGCAGCATGCAGCCGCCCGCGTCCTTCACTTCGCGGGCAATGCGCACGGCCTGCTCCTCGCTCTCGATGCTGCACGGCCCGCCGATGACGGCGATCTTTTCGCTGCCGCCCACCTTGATGCCGCCCACATCGATGATGCTGTCCGCCTCGTGAAACAGGCGGTTCGCCTTTTTGTAAGGCTCGGACACACGCTGCACGTTTTCCACATACGGGTTCGCCCGCACCTGTTTTTCGTCGATAACCGTCGTGTCGCCCACCAGGCCGAACACATTGTAATCCGTGCCGCGGATCATGGTGACGGACAGGCCCTTCGCCTCAAACTCGCGGATGATCTTATCCAGTTCCGCCGCCGGAGTGCCCCGTTTTGTGCTGATGATCATTGCTTTCTTTCCCCTCTGCTTGTTGGATTACCGCGCGCCGCGCGGCAGGTGCGGCCCAGCGCCGCCGCGTGCCATTTCCGTGCGGCACGCTGTAGGATCATTTTGTACTTTAAGTATTTTTGCTTCTGATTATTTCAATTAGTTTTTCCATGGCGTGAACATAGCCCTGCTTGCCCTCGCCCGCGAATTTACAGCAGCAGGCCATGCCCAGATAACTCACCTGACGGAAATCCTCCCGTTTTGCCACGTCGGAGATATGCACCTCGGCGGCAGGGACGGACACAGCCTTAAGCGCGTCCAGAATGGCGATGCTGGTATGCGTATAAGCCCCGGCGTTGATGACGATGCCGTCCATGCGCCCATACGCCTGCTGAATGGCCGTAACAAGGTCCCCCTCGTGGTTCGACTGGTAAAACTCCGCTTCCACGCCCAGCCGCCGCGCCTCGGCCGCAACGTATTCCACCAGGCCGTCATAGGTCAGCGTGCCGTACAGGTCCGGTTCGCGGATGCCCAGCATGTTCAGGTTCGGCCCGTTAATGATCAAGAATTTCATAAAAACGCTCCTTTATGGCTTCGGCCACGCTTTCAAAGGGGCCGTCGTTTTCCACACGCGCATCGCACGCCGCGGCGTACAGCGGCGCACGTGCCGCATGCATGGCGGCCAGCGCCTCCGCACTTTGGGAAAGGGGCCGCGCCCCTCCCACCGCGAGCTGCCCGAGCGGCCTGTCGATGTAGACCACCACGCCGTTCTGACGCAGAGCGCGCACGTTCTGCGCCCGCAGCACTGCGCCGCCGCCGGTGGCGATCACCTGGCCGTTTTCCTTCCCCAGCTCCGCCGCCACAGCGCTTTCCAGGTTGCGGAAGGGCGTTTCATTGCCCGGGGAAAGGATGCTGCTGATGGGCCCGCCGATGCGTTCCACCAGAACGTCGTCCATATCCACAAAGCGCTTGCCCAGCAGCTTGGCGCAGGCTTTTCCCAGGCTGCTTTTGCCGCTGCCGGGCATGCCCACCAGGACCAGATTGGACAGCTTTCCGCGCAGCTCCCGGTCGATGCGGTCGATCTCCGCGTCCGGGAGCGGCCTGCCGAGAAAATGCTCCGCCGCGTACTTCGCCTGGGCCACCAGCATCAGCATGCCGTTGACGGCGGGCAGGCCGCGGGCTTCGGCCTGCTGCAAAAGAGCGGTGCGGAACGGATTGTAAATAACGTCCAGCACAGCTTCCAGCCGTGGGTAATTCTCCAGCGCCACAAGGCATTCGCCGTTGTTCGGATACATGCCCACGGGGCTGGTGTTTACGATCACCTGCACGTCCGCGCGCCGCGCGGCCTCCTCGTAGGTGATGGCGTTCCCGGCTCTGCGGCGGCTGACGAGCACGGCCTGCGCCGCCCCCTCGGCCCTTGCCACAGCCAGCACGGTCTTCTGTGTGCCGCCCGTACCCAGCAGCATCACGGTTTTTCCCCGCAGTGAAATGCCGTTCCGCCGCAGCAGACAGGTAAAGCCCGCAAAATCGGTATTGTGGCCCTCCAGCCGTCCGTTTTTGTTGACGATGGTGTTCACCGAGCCGATGGCCCGGGCCGCGTCGTCGATGACGTCGCAGTAGGGCATCACAAGCTCCTTATAAGGGATCGTGACGTTGATCGCCTTAAAATCCCGCGCGCGCATGAACGCGTGGGCCTCCTCCGGCGTAGGCAGCGGGCACAGGCGGTAATCGTAGCCCGCCAGCGCCTCGTGGATGGGCTTTGAATAGCTGTGCCCCAGCCGCCCGCCGATCAATCCATATTCCATGCCGTGCCCTCCTGCCATGCTGTGCCGAAGTGCTGGCCGCACAGGTCCGCCAGGCCGAAGGCCACCAGACTGTCCTGCACCACACGCGCCCGGTGCAGGATGCACGGGTCGTGCCGGCCGCTGATCTGCAGCGTGGCATTGCGCTTTGCGGCAAAGTCCACGGTCTGCTGCACCTTGTAAATGCTGGGCGTAGGCTTTACCACCGTGCGCAGCACCAGCGGCATGCCGTTGCTGATGCCGCCGTTTACGCCGCCGTTGTGGTTGGTAGCCGTGACGACGCGGGTTCCCTGCATGCGGAACGCATCGTTGGCCCTGCTGCCCGTCAGCCCCGCAAAGCCGAAGCCCAGGCCGAACTCCACACCCTTGACGGCGGGAATGCTGAACAGCAGCGCGGCCAGCGTGCTCTTGCCGCTGCCGGTGGCGCCGATGATGCCCAGCGATTCCCCTCGGGCCAGGGAAAAATGAATATCGGTCAGGGCGTTGCCCAGGACAACCGTTTCCAGAATCCCCCCCACGGAATCGCCCTCGGCGGCGGCCGCCTCAATGGCCTGCGTCATGGCGCGGGCGCGCAGCGGGTCCAGCACCGCAAAATCCGCGGCGTTCAGTGCGTCCAGCTGCTCCTTCAGCCGCGCCGGGTCGCCGGAAAAGGGCGCGTCGTCAATGCCCGCGCATTGCGCCAGATGTGTGGCGATGGCGACGCCCTTTGTTTGCAGCAGTTTTGTGAAGATGCTGCCCGCCGCCACAACGGGGGCCGTGAGCCGCCCGCTGAAATGCCCGCCGCCCCGCGCGTCCTGATGGCCGCCGTACTTCATGTGGGCGGTGTAATCCGCGTGGCCGGGGCGCAGCAGCTCCTCTGTTTTTGTATAATCGCCGCTGCGGGTATTGGTGTTTTCAATCACAAGCGTCAGCGCCGTACCCGTGGCCGCGCCCCTGTATACGCCCGAAAGCACGCGCACCGCGTCCGCCTCTGTGCGGGAAGTGGATATTTTTCCCTTGGCGCGGCGTTTTTCCATCTGCCCGCGCATGAATTCCATGTCCACGGGCACGCCGGGCGCAAGGCCCGTCACTGTGGCGCCCACAGCGGGGCCGTGGCTCTCGCCGAAGATTGTGAGCGTGACGCTTTTGCCGTACGTGTCGCTCATCGCACGCCCTCCCCGATGATGGCCTTCAGATCCTCCAAGGGAACCTTGTCCAGCCTGCATTCGCCCAGGCGGGGCACCTTTACCACGGTGATGGCGCCGTCCGGCCCGGTCTTTTTGTCGTGACGGATAAATTCAAATATTTCATCGCCATCGTAGCGGATACGGGACGGCAGGCCCAGCTTTTTATACACGGCCCGCGTGCGGCGGCGCAGCGAGGCGTCCTCGATCATGGGCAGCATGCCCAGCGCCACGCATTCCCCGTGGTACAGCCCGCCCAGATGGTTTGCGCTTTCAATGGCGTGGCCCAGCGTATGGCCGAAGTTCAGCGTGGCGCGCAGGCCGGCCTCCCGCTCGTCCCGCTCCACCACGTTCTTCTTCATCACCAGGCTGCGGTAGACGATCTCCTCGATCTTCTCGTGGGCGTCCTCTGTTTCGAACAGCTCAAACAGGCCCTCGTCCGCGATCAGCCCCGCCTTCACGGCCTCTGCAAGGCCGTTGATGAAATGGCGCTCGGGCAGGCTTTTCAACGTGTCCGGGTCCGCCACCACAAGGCTGGGCTGGTAAAAAGCGCCCACAGTGTTTTTGGTGCCCGCCAGGTTGATGGCCGTTTTTCCGCCGATGGAGGAATCGATCTGCGAAAGCGTCGTGGTGGGGCAGTTGATGAACGTAACGCCCCGCATATAGCTGGCCGCGGCAAAGCCCGCAAGGTCCCCTACAACGCCGCCGCCAAGCGCCAACACCGCGTCGCCGCGGGTAAAGCCGTGCTCCAGCATCACGGTGAGCAATTGGCCGAAGCACTCCAGGCTCTTGGTCCCCTCGCCCTGCGGCAGCACTACGGGCACGCCCTCCCGGCACTGGGCCAGTACGGTTTTCAGGTATGCCTCCGGAACTCCGGTGTCGCTTACCACCAGCACGCGGCGGTTCAGGTTGATCAGCTGCCCCACGCGCGAAAGGCCGCCCTGCTTGATAATGATGTCATAGCTGCGCACGCCAAGGCGCATCGTCAATTTCATACTCATATCCTCACACCCGCGTTTTTCTGCGCCGCGCTGTGCGCGGCTGAAAACTGTTTTCCCGCTGTTTTACCGTGCCGCCTGGCGGTCATATACGCCAAGCACACGCACGGTCCTGCACACGCCGGACAGCGTGTCCAGCAGCTCTTTCGATTTTTCCGCCGAAAGGTCGCCCACGACCTCCACATAAAAATAATATTCCCACGGCACATTGGGCATGGGACGGCTTTTGATGCACTCCAGATTGAAGCCCATCGCACCGATGAGCTGCATCACACGGGCCAGCCGGCCCGCCCGGTGGTCCACAGTGAACAACAGGCTGAACCGGTTGCCCGCAGCGTTCATCCTCCTGCCGATGACGATGAAGCGCGTGGTATTCGTCTCGCTGGTATTGATGTTCTCCGCCAGCACCGAAAGGCCGTACAGCGCCGCCGTCTCCAGCGAAGCGATGGCCGCCACGCTTTTATCTCCCGCCTCGGCTACGCTTTTTGCCGCGGCGGCAGTATTTTGGAAGGCCTGCGTTTCCAGCCCCAGGCTGCGGATGAACTTTGCCGACTGCTGCAGCGCCTGCGGATGGGACACAGCCTTTTTCACGTCCGACAAATGCGCGCCCGGAACGCCCAGCAGATTCTGGCTGACGGGCAGGTCGTATACGTCGCACACGCAGATATCCCTGTGGGCATAGCACAGGTCCAGCACCTCGGAAACGTCGCCCGCATGGCTGTTTTCAAAGGGCAGCACGCCGTAGGCCGCGTCGCCGCCGGCCACAGCGTCGAACACCTCCGCCCAGGTGGGATACGCCTGCGCCCGTACATGCTGGAACAGGCGGGTGAGGGCAATGTGGCTGAACGCGCCCTCCACGCCCTGATAGGCCACGGTCCCCATGCCCAGCACCGCGCGTTGGAACGCGCGGGACAGGCCCATGGTGTGGCGGATGAAATCCTCGTAATATTCAGCGTAGGCCTCGTCCGGCAGCCGGGCGCAGTTTTTGGCCACGACGGCCTCCTCCCGGGAAGCGTCCAAAACAGGCAGGCCCCGGGCCTGCTTGTATGCGGCCACCCTGCGCACGGCGTCCATACGGCGGCAGAACAGCGCCGCCATCTCCGCGTCCACCGCGTCGATCTCTCTGCGCGCCTGTTCCAGCTCGTTTTCCTGCTGCTCCATGGGCAGCACCTCCCCGTTGCTTCGATTTTTCGGGCAAAATCCAGGTAAAAACGGATATAAAATGTCCGGCGTCCTGCAACCCGTAAAGCGTATATACAGATGTATTATAGCATTATCCGCCCGGCAGCGCTATACAAACCACACAAAAAACAAGATTTTATCCCGGCAATTCGGCAATTTTTCAAACGGCCAGGGCGGCGCCGCCGACCGATATGCTATAATGATCTCAAACCCACGCGATCATGAAAAAAAGGGGGAACGGAAAGAATGAAGATTCGTCTTGCAAAACACACCCGCGCCCTTGCGGCGGCGCTGGCGTTCTGTGTACTCAGCGCGGTGCCGGCTTACGCGCAGGAGGACGACACAGTGGAGGTTCCCGGCGTGCCCGTCACGCTGTCGCTGCCCGCCGGCAGCCTCATCCTTACACGCGAAACACCCGTGGACGACGCCATTTTCGAAACGTTGAACGTAGATGGCGCAGCCATACTCGAAAACATGAATAAAAACGATCTGTATCTGGACGCCGTTCTTTTTAAACCTCCTTTGGAGTTTACCCTTGTCCGCGTTCAACTCCCTTCCAACAGCCTGATCGATTGGGAAAACTCCGAGGATGCGCAATTGTGCGCTTTTGTAGAAGCCATCTACGAACAACTGGATAATATTACGGCCGACGATTGTAGCGTTTACTCCTCTGAACAGGGCATCCGCTTTGTCCGCGCCAATATCCTAGGTTCCAAGGATGGCATAACAACGCATTCCTGTCAATACATCACCATTCGCGGCGCCGATGTCTATTACTTAACAGGAATTGCCCTGTACGGTGACACGCTCACTTCTTCGGAATACGATTTTGTTGAGAAAGTCGCCGGCGGCCTGCGCTTTACCGGCCCGGCCCCACTTCCCCGGACGGCTTCCGCCGGGCTAAATGGGGACGACCCGCTCTACAAAGTGCTGGTCGGCGTGCTGTCGGCAGCCTGTCTGGGGCTCATCGCATGGGTAATCCGTAACATGCGCAAAAAAAGCGCTCCTTGCGTCCCGGCGCAGGCCATGCCGCCGGCGGCCGAGCCCTTTGGGGCTACCACGGTGGGAGCCCCCCCGGTTCCCACCGCTTCGGCCGGGCCTCCGGGCACCGAGCGCTCGGGAGCCGCGCCCGACGCCGTCCCCGTCTTCTGCCCGCTGTGCGGCCAGCGCCTGCCGTCCGGCGTAGCGTTCTGTCCCGGCTGCGGAACCCCAATTTCCTGACGCCCGTACTTCATGCATCTTGCAAGCGCCCCCGCGCGGCCGTTTTTTACGGGCCGCGCGGGGGCGCTTTTGCTTTATCTCAGCGGCCCTGCAGCATGGGCATCTGCGCCATGCGGCCGAAGGCCTCCTCCATTTTGTCCAACCCCACGGTGCAGGCGATGCGCAGATACCCTTCTCCCGCGTCGCCGAAGGCCGAGCCGGGCAGCATCAGCACATGGGCTTCTTCCAAAATACGCTCACAGGCCTCGGCGCTTGTAAGCCCTGTCGGCCCCACACCGGGGAACAGGTAAATGCCGCCCCCCGCCGGGCTGAGCGTGAACCCCGGCAGCTCCCGGATGCGCTGTGCGCCATAGGCCATGCGCGCGGAAAATTCCGGCACGATCTGCGCAGCAAGCTCTTTGCGGCGGCGCAGCGCGTGCAGCGCGGCGCGCTGGGAGGGCGCGGGCGCGGAATATACCACGCTGTCGTTGATGCTTTTCACCGCCCGCGCAATGGGCTCCGGCGCTACAATGTTGCCCACGCGGAAGCCCGTCATCACAAAATTCTTGCTGAAGCTGTTGATGGCCACCGTGCGCTCTTTCATGCCCGGCAGCGTCAAAACAGGCAAAAATGGCTCGCTGTAACAAAAGCTGGTGTAAATATCATCCGCCACCACCAGCAGGTCGTTCTTCCGGGCAAAGCGCGCCACCGCCTCCAGCGTCGGTCGGGAATAACACACACCCGTGGGATTGTTGGGTGTATTGATGACCAGCGCCTTGGTGCGCGGCGTCAGATACTGCGCAGCGCGCTCCATATCCGGCTGCCAGCCGTCCGCTTCGCGGCAGGGCACGAACACCGGCACGCCGCCGCCCAGCCGTACCTGTGTGGCATAGGCTGAAAAGTACGGGTCAAAAATGAGCACCTCGTCGCCGGGGTCCAGGATGGCCTCCATAACAAGGTACATGGCAACGCACCCGGCCGTGGAGACAAAAATTTCCCGTTCACCCAGCGCCACGCCGTATTCTTCGGCGTAAAACCGGGCAATCTCCTCCCGAAGCTCCGGGTCCCCCCAGGGGTCGGTGTATTTCGTATGGCCCGCGCCCGCGTCTGCAAACGCCAGGTCGATGATTTTCTGCGGCGTTTTCAGGTCCGGATCGCCGATGGACAGGTCGATGATATCAGGATATCTGCCCGCCTTCTCAAATACTGTCATCATGGGGTTGCGGTCTTCCTGCTGCCAACGCCGCGCTCTGAAATCTTTCATGCTCTCTCCACTCCTATTCCCCGGGGGTCCGGCCGTCCGCCGGGCCAATATAGGCGAACCGCCGAGACGCTTTGCCGTCCCGTTCCACCGTTTCATTCCACATAGCGGCCGGACGCACCCAAAGCCCGCGCTCACCATACAGCGCACGGTATACCACCATTTCCTCTTGCGTCTCGCTGTGGCGGGCACAGAACAGCACCTCATACTCGTTTCCCTTGAAGTGCCGGTAACGGCCCGGTTTTACGGATGGCTCCATATCCGTCCCTCCCTTTTTTGCGCTGAAGATATGCCAAAAGTATAGCACAAAGCCGCCGCCCGTGCCATTCTTTTTGCGTTCACAGCAGGAATATGGTATAATATGTCCGCTTGGCGAATGCGAGCCACAGGCGAAGCATGAGCCTAGCGGCATAGATACCATGTTTCTTAGTGAACACGAGCGGTACGCGAAGTGTGAGCTTAGAAATATGGTATAATAACCCTCAAAGCTGCCGCTTACACGGCTGCGCGTGTGCATTGCACACGCCCATGTGCTGGCGCACAGGGCTTTAAGAACATTGAACCATGCAAAATTTCAGCGAGTGAAATTTTGTTTGAAGCCGCCGGCGGCTTCAACGCCATCTTTCTAAGCGGCCAAGCGCGATAAGTGGAGCGGCGGGCTTTAGAAGGGCGGCGGAACGTCTGTTTATCCGGACTTTCCCCGCAACAGGAGGACTGATCATGCGCGTACTGAAAAAAATCCTTCTCTGGCTGCTGCTCGTGGCCGTACTGGCCGCGCTCATCGTGGGCGGGGCGGTGGCCTGGTTTTACTATAATACCGACCCCGAAGCATTCGACGCTCCTGCCGTTACCGCGGGCGGCACGGCGCTGGCCGTCAACGGCTATGAATGGAACGCCCCTGTGATGGGCGGCGTCCTGTTCAAAAGCGCGTCCGCGCCCGCCACGCTGGAAACGCAGGATCTGGGCACCTGGGAGCAGGCCTCGCTGGATATAACACTGCCCGCGGACCGGCCCACGCATCTTGTGGTGAAGGAAGCATCCGGCAATGTGCTGCTGGACGTAAATAACGAGGCTCAGGTAACCGTTGCGTTCCCCGCCAACGGCAAGTACACGCTGGAAGCGGACGTAACGGTTCCCCGGCACAGTTCCGCCGATAAACCCGGCGCGCCCGCCCACGGATACGGCGTGTTCCGGTACAGCGCCCGCGTCAACGTCAGCGCACAACCCAAGGTGGAATTTTCCTCCACACGGGTGGAACAGGGCGCAGTGGTCACCGTGCTGCTCACGGGCTTTCTGGACGGGCCGGAGCCATCCGTCGAAACAGATCTCAGCCTGGCCCAATTCTGTGACGTGCCTGGCGGAAAGGCCGCGTTCATCGGTGTGCACTACAACCGGGAGCCCGGCGATTATACCGTGCGCGTAACGTGCGGCAGCGTCGACGTGACGCAGACTGTGACTGTCGTTCACCGGGATTTTCCCAAGCAGAACATGACCATTGACCAGAGCGTGGCCGACGCCACGGTGAACAGCGCCGCCGCCAATCAGGAATGGAAAGACGTAATGTTTCCGCTGTACGCCTCGGCGGACGCGGAGATCTACTGGAGCGGCACGTTCATCCGCCCCTGCGGCACCACCGCCCAGAACACCCAGTACGGCCTGTACCGCTACACCAACGGTTCGCCTTACCCTGAACGACACGCAGGCATCGATTATGACTGCGACCTGGGCGATGCGGTCTGGGCTCCGGGCCGGGGCAAGGTGGTCTATGCCGGCTTTTTGCAAATGACGGGCAACACCGTTGTCATCGAACACGGCGGCGGCCTCAAAAGCTATTTCTTCCACCTGGATTCCCTTGCCTGCAAGCAGGGGGACATCGTGGAAAAAGAACAGCTTATCGGGCAGGCGGGCAGCACGGGCTATTCCACAGGCCCGCACCTGCACTACGAGGCGCGCATCGGCAACCAGAGCATTGACCCCGACCAGCTTTTCAACGGCAGCAGCGGGCTGTACTTTGCCCGATAAACCGCCGGAACAAGGAGATACCGGATGGAACCGAACGAACCCCTGAACGCGGCCCCGCAGCCGGACGCCGCGCCTGTTACAACACAGTCTCCCGCCGCAACACAGGAGCGCCCGGCCGAAAAGCCCCGCGCCGCCGTCCGCGTGACGCAGCAATTTGTGGTGCGCATGCAGCGGGGCCAGAACGAGGCCGCGCTGCCCCCCAAGGGCGGTAAACCGCCCCTGCGTGCCACCTACAATGCAGTGGGCCAGCTGCTCTACCGCGTGGGCACGCAGGCGGAATACACCTGCATCCGGCTGGGGCGCGGCATACGCGGCGCGTTCCGGCTGGCGCTGCGCGCCGCGGCCGCGCTGCTGCGCTTTGTGGGCGGCCCGCTGCTGGCGCTGTTTTCCAGCATCTGGGACGACCTTACGGCCCCGGCGCGCCGTTTTGCCAGCGGCGTGCGCCATATGCGCGACGCCGCGCGGGCGGAAGCCCAGGCGGGCGGCAGCGGCAAGCGGGCCGGTTTTGCCTATTTTAAAAACGGCGTCCATGCCTACCGGCATCTGATCGGCGGCGCTCTGCGCTACCTGATGCCCGCCGCCGCGCTGTGTGTGCTGGTTTTCACCGTGCAGGAGGTGCTGGGCTCCAGCTTCTCGCTGGGCGTGAGCTACAGCGGCGACTTTCTTGTATTCATCGAAAATGAAGGCGTTTGGGATTCCGCCGAAAAAATGGTGCAGGAACGCGTGATGGCGTCCGAGGGCGCCAAGGTGGAATGGGACGAGCATCCGGTGTTCGAGCTTCGCATCGTGGACCCCGCCGCCCGCACCAGCGCCAGCGACCTGGTGGACAAGATCATCGCGGCATCCTCAGACAAGATCATGAAAGCCGTGGGCATCCGCGTGAACGGGGAGCTTATCGGTGTTGTGGAGGACGGACGTGCGGTGCAGCAGCTTTTGGACGACACACTGGCCGCTTATAACGACGGCACCCACGAGCGCGTGGAATTTTTGTACCCCATCGAGCAGGTGCCCGGCACCTATTTCACAAACTCTGTGCAGGATACCACGATGGTGCTGCAGGCTTTGCAGTCCAGCGACGTGCTGAGCGTAAAGGTGACGGACCTCATTGAATATGACGAGACCCTGGAATATACCACAGAGGAAGTAGAATCCGACCAGTACAACAAAGGCGTGCGCTTTATCTCCCAGCGCGGGCGCGACGGCACCCAGCATGTGGTGGCCGAGCAGACCAGCGTCAACGGCAGCGTCATCTCCACCGTTCCCGTGGAAGTGACCGTCACCGAGGAAATGACACCGCGCATCTATACCATCGGCACGCGTGAGGCACAGTACGGTGTTTCCACAGCCGCCGGCGGAAGCGTCGTGGGCACGGGCTCCATGACGTTCCCGGTGCCCAGCCTCTCCTATATCACCACGCGCTTTGGCAGCGGCCACCGCGGCATCGACCTGTGTGCGCCCAACGGCACGCCCATCCTTGCGGCGGATTCCGGAACGGTCATCGAGGCCGGCTACCACTGGAGCTTTGGCAATTATCTGCTTATTGACCATGGCAACGGCATCACCACGCGCTACGCTCACTGCTCGGCGCTGCTGGTGGGCGCGGGCTCCACCGTTACGCGCGGCCAGCAGATCGCCACCATCGGCATTTCCGGCGTCGCCACAGGCTACCATTGCCATTTTGAGGTAGCAGTGAACGGAAGCCTGGTGAACCCCGCGCCTTATCTCGGCGTAAGTTGAACCTCCGCCTTTCCGTTTGCGGAAAGCGCCTCGCCCTTGGCCGCGGATGAACTCCAGACGCGGCCAAGGGCTGTTTGTATGGAATTTGAAAAGGGCTCGATGCTGCGGGCCGAGATAGGCCGGGGCGGCCGAAGCCGGGGATGGGCGTAAAGACCGGCGCAAAGAAAAGCATGCTGACGGCAAGGCAGACGCATTGCCCGAATGCGCGGCACTTGCACACGACAAGCAGGGCAGAGCTTGTCGAACCGTCCGCCAGAACCGGGAAAGGGAGACTGTACGGAAGCCGGCGCAGCATCCGCCACACAAACCCTACGGTCGAGTACTTGGCCAACATGCTCGGGAAAAATACCATCCTGCTGTTATCCGTAGGCATACATGCTCCCTCCGCTTTTCCTATTGGAAGCGGGAACCATCCGTTTCCAGGAGGGTTATAGTGAAAAAGGGCGGAAAGGCAACCATCTGTATTTTTCACGGAACGTAAAAATTGCGGCCAAAACGCTTGACAGAGGCGGAGGAATGCATTATCCTATAAAACATACTAAAATGATAGGAAATGGAGGCGCAGGGCATGAGCCGGGATACCATTCAGCAGCGGCTGTGCCGCTGGCGGAACAGCCGAATGTGCATGGGAGGATGACCGCCGCACACCCGCCCGCGCCGTGCGGCGCGGGCCTGCACAGAAAGAAGGCTGTTACCATGTCTGATTTTAAAGGTTTGAACGTACATTTTGAAACGCTCCAGCTCCACGCGGGGCAGGAAAACCCGGATCCCGCCACGGATGCCCGCGCCGTGCCGATCTACCAGACCGCCTCGTATGTGTTCCACAGCAGCGCCCATGCAGCCGACCGCTTCGGCCTGCGGGACGCGGGAAACATCTACGGCCGCCTGACGAACCCCACGCAGGATGTGTTCGAGCAGCGCGTAGCGGCGCTGGAGGGCGGCGCAGCCGCGCTTGCGGTCGCTTCGGGCGCAGCGGCCATCGCTTATGTGTTCGGGGCGCTGGCGCCGGCTGGCCGGCATATCGTTTCCTCCAAGACCATTTACGGCGGCACATACAATCTGCTGGCTCATACGCTGCCGCTTTCGGGCGTAACGGCCACATTTGTGGATATTGGCGACCCGTCGGCCGTGGAGGCCGCCATCCGGCCGGAAACGCGCCTGCTGTTTGCCGAGACTTTGGGAAACCCCAATTCCGAC